>TARA_R110000803_G_scaffold209965_3_pt1 | contig 28836 bp, 33 predicted proteins | sample TARA_R110000803 | Tara Oceans TARA_R110000803 (sample SAMEA4397772) | marine metagenome | biome: Polar Biome; feature: [SRF] surface water layer (ENVO:00010504); material: water (ENVO:00002006), including particulate matter (ENVO:01000060) such as... | depth 5 m | reverse complement strand
CGAGAGGCGAACCGCGAGCTGATCAGCCGATACCCCGGCCTCGAGGCGGCCGAGCTGAAAGAAGACGGGACGCTTCACGTCAATTCCGAGCAGGCGGCCGAGCTTGTGAGACACGTTTCCTACGAAATCGCGAACAGGTAGAACGATGAAAAACAAACTTTACCTAGAGGGGGGCGCGTGGGTCTTTATAGCTCAAACCGTGGCTTCCGTCAGCACGTCGAGCGACTTCGGGCTTTATGCTCAAACGTGCTTGATTCAAGCAGCTATCCTTCTCGGTCATTACTTGCTCTCTAACGAAGCGACAGCATGAAAACCCTCCTCTCTCTCTTCGACATGACCGGCACCGCCTCGCAGCCTTATTGGGACGCCGGTTGGGACGTGACGATGATCGACATCCAGCACGGCGACGACATCAACGATTTCAACTGCGAGCATATCGTCGAGAACCTTCCTCACACTTCCTACGATCACGTCATCATGCAGCCTCCCTGCACTGACTTCACGAATGCCGGGGCGCGACTCTGGAAAGACAAGGACGAGGACGGCCGGACGGCGATCAGCGCCGAGCTAGTCCTGCAGGGGCTGCGGACGATCGAATTCATCAAGCCGGATGTCTGGTGGTTAGAAAACCCGATCGGACGGATCGACCAGGTCGTCGACGTCGGGCCACGTCGGGCGATCATCCAGCCTTGGCACTACGGACAGATCACGAAGCCGACAGCCGCCGAGCTGCAGCTGCTGGCCGCGACGGCCGAGAAAGCCGGGCGTGAAGCGTGGGACGAGATCACGGCCGACGAGATAGCGGCCTCGAAGAGGACGAACGCTTACACGAAGCAGACCGGGCTCTGGGGATATTTCCGACTTCCGGAGAAGCAGCCGATCGACCCGGTCAAGGTCTGCAAGCAAGGCAGCTGGCTGATGAAGCTCGGCGGGAAGAGCGCCAAGACTAAGAACCTTCGAAGCGCCACGCCCGAAGGCTTCGCGCAAGCCATGTTCGACGCGAACAAGGATCTCACGATCGACTTTGATCAGCTCGAGGAAGACGGCCTCGAATGGCCAGGCTTCGACCAGGAAGGGCTGCTCGAACTAATCCACTGAAAATATTTTGAGTGGATTAGTTCGAAAAGAGACAATCTCACGCGGCAGGCCGATCGTTTAACTGTCACCGAAAGGCGACAAAGTAACTTGACCGGCAGGGGGAAGCCGGGCAGAATACCGGCATGACGACGAACAAGACTAACTTCACTCACCTTCCAAATTCAACTTTTGAGGGGATCCGCAAGGCCTACGACGCGATGACCTTCATCGCCCCCGAAAGGCGCTGGCTCTGGGCAGCCCAAAAGAAGGGAGTCCAGATTCTCGACTGCCGAGCAATCCAGCAAAAGGCAAACGAGATCGCAGGATTCAAAACTCAAAAGCCATCTTGGATTAAATAACAATCTCACGCGGCCGCCCGACCGCTAAATCGGGCAACCTTAACGAAAAAAACAACCAGAAAAAACAATGTGGCTATTCACTAAACACGGATTCTTCTCGGCGACTATGTCGACCTACGAGAAAGGGAAATTCAACGTCAGATCGAGATCGAAACGACACCTCGAGGCGCTGATCGAAGCTCATGTCCTGATCATCGGAAACGCCGAGATCGTAGAAACGACGATCGCCGACTACCGCTGGCGAATCATGATGAAGACCGGCGAATGGGCCAGGCTGGCCGAGGCGCTCGCTCGAGAGGTCGACTATTCGAACTTCAAGAACGAATGCCACCGGCCCGAGGCAGGGGCTGCCGACATCGGCGGCGAGCTAATGCAGATCTGGTCGATCATGAATCGGTATCAGGGAAAGCATGACCCCGTCGGCGAGGATGGCTTCGGCCTTGTCGATCTTTACGGGGGATATCAGGTCGAAGGACATGAGTCGTGGAACGACATCTCAAGGGAGGGGAAAGAGCAGGCTCTGGTTCAAGCGGCCAGCCTGATCGACAGCCCCGACGGGCCTGATTTTATCGAGCCCGAGCCCGAGCCCGAAGAGTCCGAGCCCGAAGAGCCCGAGCCCTTCGACTACTCTGAAATAGAGCAAGATCTGCATACGGCGGGCGCTCGGGGCGTGTCGGTCAGGCCGGGCGAGGAAGGCCTGCCGGACTGCTGGCAGAGAGGGCTCGCTGAATGGGTTACCGATCCGATCAATGTCGAGCAGCTTTCCGACGAGATCTATCAGGTGAAATACGCGACCGACCCGCTGAACGCCGGTCTCGGAGACTACGCGCCAGAGCGGCCAAGGACGAGAACGTCCTCGGCAATGGGACGGCCCGTCGAAGAGATCACCATCGAGCCGCCGAAGGCAGCCTTGACGGGCGAGCAGGCGAAGATCGACGCTCTGATGGCAAAGGAGCAAGCGAAGACGCCAGGCGTCCCGCTACGCGATCGCGGGCCAGGCGACAAGCCCTTCAAGCCAGACTTCCACGACCAGCGCGACCCGCAGCTCGGGATCATAGGGAAAGACGGGAAGCCGAGAACCAGCTGAAGCCATGATCGAAAAGGAACAAACCGAAACGATGATCGAGTTTTTGGCGAGAGTCGCGATCGAGCTGATCAGAGAAAACCCGATCATCGGGCAGCAGCCGGTCGACTACGGGGTGCAATACAAAGAGCATGATCGTGACCTCTCTTGTCTGGCCGACGACGTCGAGAGCGACCTCGCGCTGCTCGAGGTCGCTCGGACCGAGAGCGAGGCCGTGAGAGCGATCGGGCTCGGGCTCTCGCGGTCGAGCGAGCCCTTTTGTGTTAAACGATGGCGGCGAGAAATCAAGAGGCAGGAATCGGGCGACTGACACTTGTCACCGGTTTGTAACTTAACTGATTTCAGTTAAGTTACAAATCGGTGACGTTTTCTCTTGTCAGACGTCTCCGATTCGTTACAGTAACCGCGCTATGAAAAACCAAGACACCCTGAATCACTCGATCTTTCGCTTCAAATTGACCGGCCGCAAGTCGACCGTCGATCTTCCGACTGGCGCGATCGTGACCGGCTTCACGCCATCAAGCGAAGGCTTCAATCTCTATGCTCTCGTCTGCGCCGACGAAGGAGCGAAGACAGAGAAGCGAGCCTTCGCGGTCGCTAAGGTCGGCGAACCGCTGCCCGTATCGGCAACGGTATCGGCTCGCCCCTGCCAGCCGCTGACGATCCCCAGCCCGAACGGCGGGATCACGATCCTGACACTCTTCGAGATTAACAAGTGCGATTCCCAAGACTGGAAAGCCTTCTAGGATCGCCAGCCAGACAGCGAAAGCGCCAAGATCGACCCTTCGGGGCCGGTCTTTTTTTGTCGGCCATCGGTGCGGAATGTTTGACAACAGGGACACGAGACGGCTGACTCGAGTCATGCGATTGAAATATCTAATCACTGACGAGAGCGAGCTGCCAACCGACGACAGCATGAGAGGCCTTTATCAGAAGGACGGCGAAAGCTGGATCCTGCAGGTCGACGGCGTGGTTCCCAAGAAGACGCACGACACGTTTCGAGATGCGAATATCGAGCTGAAAAGAAAGCTCGAGGCCTTCGGGGCTCTGACTCCCGAGGAAGCGGCCGAGGCTGTGAAGCTGAAGCGGAAGGTCGTCGACCTCGAGACACAAATCACCGGGGACAAGGACAAAGTCGACAAGCTCGTGCAGCAGCGCGTCGGCGAAATGCGGGACGTCCACGAGAAGGAGAGGACGGCCCTTCAGGGGAGCCTCGACAAGGCGAACGGAAGCCTCGACACGCTGACGATCGATCGAGATCTGGTCGAAGCTGGTCGCAAATTCGGGCTGCGAGATACCGCGTCCTCGGACCTGATCGGGCGCGGCCGCTCGATCTTCAAGCGCGGGGCCGACGGGAATGTCGTCGCAATGGAAGCCGACGGAACGGTCAAATTCGGGCCGTCGGGCGACCCGCTGACGGCCGAACAATTCGTGCATGGCTTGACGACCGAGGCCGCGCACCTGTTCGACCCGTCGAAAGGCTCTGGCTCTGGCGGATCAGGAACCGGCGGAAACGGGGGCTCTGGAAAGAATCCTTGGAAGGAGAAAACCTTCAACCTCACCGATCAAGCGCGAATGGTGAAAGGAAATCCGCAACTGGCAAAGCAGATGGCAGCCGAGGTCGGAAAGACGCTAGCGATCTAAGCCTCGAGGACTGAACGCAAATAAACGAACTCATGAAAAAAGCTCTCGAACTACTCCACACAAGAAAGGCCGAACTCACGTCGGCACTAGCTACGACGAAGGACGAAGCCACGGCCGCCAGGCTGACGATCGAGGCGGCCGACCTCGAGCTGGCGATCGCGATCCTGCAGCCGATCGACAACGCGACGAGCATCGAGCTTGCACGCTGGCGCAACGGCTACGCGTCGATCAGGAATCATTGCATCGAGAAAGGATTCGACCTTTCTTGATCGCGGCAGCCAGCCGTCACGAATCAACCAAGGCCGCCAGGGAAGAAATTCCTTGGCGGTTTTTACTTGGACGGAAAGGCCGAGCGGGGGAAAACGGGACCGACTCATAGCGGTCGGCCCTCGGGGAGGGAGAACCGGCAGCCAGCTCGGGGAGCTTGACAGAGCCAAAACCCAAAAACTTAAAATATAGAACAATGGCAAAAACATTAGTTTCAGATGTAGTGGTTCCCTCGGTCTTCGTAGATTACGTAATCGAGCGCACCGCTGAAAAATCCCGGCTCATTCAGTCCGGAATCATGGCGGCCGACCCGCAATTCGACGCCCTCGCTAATCAAGGCGGCAAGACGATCGAGATGCCGTTTTGGCAAGACCTCGACGGCGACGACGAAGTTCTTGACGATTCAAGCTCGATGACTCCCGGCAAGATCGGAGCCTCTCAGGATGCAGCTGCGAAAATGATTCGCGGCCGTGGCTGGTCTTACAATGATCTCGCCGGAATGCTCGCAGGAGATGATCCCGGCCGAGCAATCGGAGAACTGGTCTCTTCCTACAAGTCGCGGCGTCTTCAAAAACAGCTGCTCTCTATGCTGACCGGCATCTTCGGCAGCGGAACCGGCCTCGATACGACTAACACCAAGGATCTCCATATCACGAGCGGGGGCGGAACTCCCGGCGCTGGGAACATTCTCAACGCGTCGACCTTCCTCGACGCGCAGCAGCTTCTCGGCGACGAGAAGGATCGTCTGACCGGGATCCTGATGCACTCGCAAGTCGAGACGCTCCTTCGCAAGCTCGACCTGATCGACTTCATCCCCGACAGCGTCGGCACCGGAATGACGATGAAGGTCTTCCAAGGCCTCGAGGTCATCGTCGACGATTCGATCACGACCGAGACGGTCGACTCGAAAACCGTCTATCACTCTTTCCTCTTCGGACAGGGAGCGATCGCCTTCGGAACCGGCCGCAAGCCCGAGGCCGTCGACGGAGCCGTTCCCGGCTCGACCTGGGAAGTCGAATTCTCACGCGATGCAGCAGCCGGAGACTCGAACCTTTGGGTCCGTTGGCTCAACATCATGCACCCTCGCGGCGTGAAGTTCACCGACTCCTCGGTCGCCGGTCACACGCCAAGCAACGCCGAACTTGCGACGGCTGCCAACTGGACGCGAGTCTACGAGGCTAAGAACGTGCGGATCGTCCGGATCCGTTCGAACGTCCTCCCAACCAGCTAACCACCATTCCAGACCGGTCGGCTTAACGGTCGGCCGGTCTTAAACATTCAAATTTTAAAAAAAAATGAGAACACTTGGAAAAGTAAAACAAGCCATCGGGGCGGGCGTCACGAGAGGCGTCGGTCATCTGACCCTCGGGGCTGCCGTTGAAAATACGGAAACGGTAATCATCGGCGACGACACTTTCGAGGTCGACACCATCGGCGACGAAAGCACGATCACCGCTGGGAATATTGCAGTCGATCTCTCCGGAGGCACGACAGCAGCCAGCCAGGGAACGCTTACCATCGCCGAGCCCGTGACGGCCGACGATACGATGACGATCGGAGCGTCGGTCTATACGTTCAAGGCTGGCGCGACCGCGCTGATCCTGCAGATCGGACTCGGAGCCGACGAGGCCGCGACGAAGCTTGCCATCGTGGCAGCCATCAACGGAACCGACGGATTCAATACCGCGAACGCGAGCGTCACCGCTGCAGCCTTCGCGACCGACGACTGCGTTCTTACGGCTATCGTTCCCGGAACCGTCGGCGACGCGATCGTGTCGACCGAGACGTTCACTCACGTCAGCAACGTCTTCGACGCGGCTACGCTCGGAACCACGACGGCCGGAGTCGACCCGACAGCCGCCGAGGCCGTGACCGCTTTCGCGGCCGCATTCCTGGCACGTCCGACCCTCGAGGCTTACGCCGAAGGGACGACCGGCGTCACGATCGTCGAGACACCCGGCAACGGGAGCGAGAGCGCCCTCTCGGAAACTCTCGCGGGCAGCGGCAACGCATGGGAAGCGGCCAATATTGCAGGCCGTGGAACACCGAAAGAGCTGGAAAGTGATCTGCCTTCCTTGATCAATCGAGCCGCCACCTCGGCGGAAGTGACCAGCGGATTCATGAGCTTCGGCTTCGGGGCTGACGTCGCCAGCGCTATCGTCCAGATCCGGACGGCAGCCGGGGTCGTCAAGGCCTGGGACGGAGCAATCACCCTTAGCGGGCGAGCAGTCCGACTCTCGAATGCTGGCTCGGTCGACTGGGCAAACACCGACATCGTCTCTCTGTCGGTCTCCTTCTAAACTCGACATCAAGGCGGCACGGCCTTTTTATAAATTCAATGAACGAAAACACCGACACCGGTCAGGTCTTAATGGCCCGACAGATCGCAGGAAGTCAAAACGGGGGCGTGCCCTCCCCTTCTGGCGCTTTCCCGGCAGGCCGACGCGGCCGCCGTCCTCTCATCAACCTCGCGGAAATCGACAAGAAGGCCGAAGCCGAGAACGCGAAAAACCAGGCTTTCAACGAATCGAGAGCCGCTCGAATCAAGGCCACGCTCGAGGCCGCCGACCAGAAATTCGCACCGGCTGCCGAGGTTAAGAATCCGCAGGCGATCGTAGTGAAGCCGACCGGCACGCTCGAGCCAGTGACTAAGCTCGAAGAGCCACCCGAGGCCGAGGCGAAATGGCCCGACGAATCACCGAAGCCGACAGCAGCCCCGAAGGCCGCCGTCAAAAAACCAGCAGCCAAGAAGGCCGCGAAACTCAAATAATCAAAAATCATGTCTGTCGAAATCCTACAACGAGGCACGCTCACCAGCGCGGCCGCCGCTCTGATCCCTATCGTCCTCGGTCAACGATATCTGCTCGTCCTAGGCTTCGAGTCTGACAACTTTAACTCTCAGACCGTGACGCCGAAGTTTTCCGACGGAGCGAACAGCGGAGCAGCTGCAGCCGGGACGCTCACGATCGACACCCAGTCGACCGTCGGGGACACGTTCACGATCGGCAGCCGAGTCTATACTCTCATCACGGCAGGCGATCGGCAAATCAAGGCCAACGACTACGCGGCCGAGATCCCGCTCGGGGCCAATCTGGCCGCCAGCCAGGCGGCCATCGTGGCAGCCATCAACGGGACCGGCGACCAGGACACGCCCGACCCGCTCGTCAGCGCTGGCAGCTTCGCGGCCGACGACTCGGTCTTGACGGCCCGAACGGTCGGCACGGCAGGCAACGCGATCGCGACGACCGAGACCTTCACCGCTGGGACGAATGTCTTCGACGCCGTGACACTCGGAACCACGACAGCCGGGACCGACACCTTCGGCCGAGTCTCGGCATTCCCGACAGCGGGATCGACCGACTCGTCAGGCTCGCCTCTCGCCTTCGCTGCTCACGGGCAACTTGAATTTGCAGCTGCCGAAAACGCGCTTCTGCTCGTCCCCTCTGGGGCCGTGACCTCGGTCAGATACTCGCTCTCAATGATCGCCAGCGTCGGACGCGTCGGAATGGTCGGCCGCTAATCCTATGAGATCTCTAGTCAAGACGATTCCCCGAGGTCTAACGAAGGGCGTCACCGAAGAGCAGGCCGGAGCTGCTGCCGTCGAGGCCGGTATCTCTGAATTCGACAGAGTGGGGGCGACTTATTACGCCGTCGCCGAGGCGGGGTATTCTTATTCGGGAGAGCAAGACGCAGCCTATGACGTCCGCAAATATAACACGATGGCAGCCGCAGTCGCTGCTATTCCGGCGACACCGTCGACGCCCATCGTGATCAACGCGATAGGAGCATGGACAACGGCCGAAACTGTCAATTTCAACAACGGCCTAATCACGGGGGCCACGGCGACAAATTACGTCCTTCTTCGAACCATCGGCTCGGCCCGACATACTGGAGCTTTGAATCAATCGACCGCTCATAGACTAACGGCCTCGACGGGACAGAGCCCCGTCGTTATTAACAACACCCATTTCCATGTGGATGGGCTTCAAATAATCAGGACGGCTTATCAGGCATCAGGCTACGGCTGCATCCAAGTATCAGGAGCGGCTACCGGGATTGAAATTTCAAACTGCATCCTTGTCGGATATGGATTGACGGCGACCGAAATCGGCCTTGCCTGTCAGAATTCGGGATCGATAAAAGTCTGGAATTGCCTGATTTACAACTTCCACCATTCGAACAGCTTCCTCGCAGCGGTCTACAAATCGGGGGCGGGGACTACAGAGATTTACAGTAGCGTGATCATCGGCGTCGACAAGGCCGTTTACAGGGCGTCGGGAACGCTCATCTTCAAAAACTGCTATGCAGGAGCCATCTTGTCGACAAGAGGATATTATGGAACGAGCACGAAAACGACTTCCGCGTCAGAAGACACAACCGGATCGATAGGGCTTCAGAGCATTCCCTATTCGACCGGCACTTTCACAAACGTCACTCTTGGCAGCGAAGATCTAACTCTAGCCGTGGGCTCGCCACTGCTAGACGCGGGGACCGATACGAGCGGGGAGGCAGCTCCTTTAAATTTCACCGACAATATTGCAGGCGAGACGAGAGACTCTTGGAACGTCGGCGCATTCTAAAAAAAAATGGCTCTAACACTCATTATCGAAGACGGAACCGGCCTCGCGACCGCGAACAGCTACGCGACAGCGGCCGAGGGGGACGCCTACCACGAGGCACACGTCGCAGCGGCCGTCTGGGACGCCGCCACGACGTCGGCGAAAGAAAAGGCGCTCGTGCACGCCAGCCGAACGCTCGACGCGATGACGCGCTGGCTAGGGGACCGCAAACTCTGCACACAGGCGCTTGCATGGCCTCGCCGAAACGCGGTCCTTGACGGCTGCGAGGTCTCGTCAAGCATCGTCCCGCAGCCGGTCAAGAATGCGACGGCCGAGCTGGCCCGGCTGCTACTCTCGAGCGACATCACGGCCGACCTCGATCAGAACCTGATAAAATCACTCAATCTCGGGAAGGGGGCGCTCGAGGTCGAATTCAAGGATCATCGAGACAAAGCCAGGATCCCGACAAACGTCGGCGAACTCCTACTAGGTCTCGGCCGGATCTCGGGAGGCGGAAACGGCATCTCGACGCGAACCGTCCGCAGAATCTGAAGACATGGGCCTCGACATCAACAAACTCGCAGCAACGGCCTTTTCGATCGGAAAGGATCTCGCCGACCAGGCATTCGAAACCGTGACGGCCAGGCTCGCCCCGACCACCACGCCCGACCCGGTCAACAATACAGCAGCGACCGTCTGGGGCCACGAATTCGCCTCGATTCAGGCGCTCGGATTCGACGACTCGGACGAGCGCCGAGACCGAGGCTCTGGCAAGACGATGAAGACGTGGCTGCTAGATCGCGCTGACATCCTCGCAGCCGTGACGGCCTCGCCGAGCGTCCTAGACCAAGAGGCGCAGCTCGAAGACTCGTCAGGCGTCATCTGGGAAGCCTACCGCGTCGAATATGATCCAACTCGCTCGGCCATCCTGCTATACAGTGAATCATGAGCAATGCGGGAAACGTCCGAGCCTTCAAGGCTGACCTGCGGGGATTCGCCAAAAAGCTCAACGTCAATCTTGAAACTGCAGTTCAACGACTCGCCCTCGACGCATTCAATCGGCTCACGAAGAGGACGCCGGTCAAGACCGGCCGAGCCCGAGCCAGCTGGACGATCGCGATCGGCAGCCCTTCGGAAGCCGTCCCCCCGGCGGGGAAATACGCGAAAAAAACGGGAGGCAAACAGAGTCTCACGAGCGGCTTCACCGGTGCCGACCTCGGCAGCGGGGCAGCTGCAGCCTCGGACGCGGGCGGCGACATCTCGGCGGCTGCCGACATCGACGGAAAGAAACAAGTTTTCATAACGTCGGCGCTCGATTACATGAAAGATCTCGACAACGGGACAAGCAAGCAGGCCCCGGTCGGATTTGTCGAGATAGCGATGGCTGAACTTGAGGCCGAGATCGAAATCATTCTCGAAGGACTGGAATAGAAAAAAAGCTATGGGAACACGAAACGAACACGAGACCGCCAGGAAGGAAATCATCAGCCAGGTTAAGGCCGCCCTCGACGCCGAATCGATCACGGCCGTCGAATGGCCGTCGATGCGATTCGAGCAGCCTGAAGGTCTGCCTTGGTATCGCGTGACGATCCAGCAAGGGCAGTCGAATCCGGCAGCCCTCGGCCCGCAGAAGCTCAACAGATCTCCTTTCGTGATCTTCCTGCAGGTCTTCCTTCCCATCGAGAACCTGACCGGCGACTCGGCCGCCTACGTGGCAGCCGACGCTCTGGGATCGCTCAACAATACAGACGCGACCAGGACGGACGGCCCGACCGGAACTCGAGCGGCCGTGAAGTTTCGCGTGACCAGCGCTCCTTCGTTCGTGACGAAAGACGGAGCCTTCGAACAGCATAACGTCACGCTTCCGGGCTATTACGACATCACGCCGGGAACGATCGTTTAGAAGTTACTGACAAATGAGGGAGCGAGAGAGCCTTTTACTTTTTCGACAGGCCTGACGGGGGAAGCATGGCGTCCTCGAACATCCTTAAAATATGTCAGACTCCAACACTTCCAGCCTCGCCTTCATCGCCGAAACGACTCCCGGCACGACGCCAGCCAGCCCCGATCTAACTCTTCTCCGATACACGGGCGAGGATTTGCGCTTTGAAAAGGAGACCGTCCAGAGCCAGGAGATCCGCAGCGATCGCCAGATCCCCGACCTCGTCAAGGTTCACCAAAACCCGCTCGGAGGTTTCAATTTCGAGCTATCTTACGAGCCCTTCAAGACTTGGATCGAAGCTGCCATGTTCACCACGCTGAACACGGTCTCGATCGTAGCGCTGACGGTAGCTTTCGACACCAGCGCCGACACCATCACGGCCACGGCGACCGACTTTGCTGACGTGACGGTCGGAATGCTGCTGAAGATCACCGACGCGGCCGACACGGGAAACAACGGATTGAAGCGGATCATCGCCAAGAACGCCGACTCGTCAGTTCTCACCACCCGATCGGGCGAGATCTCCGACACGAACGCGAGCGACCCGATCAGCCTCAACGGGATCGTAGCCGTGAACGGAACGACCAAGAACGCGAAGACGTTCGAGAAGAAGATCGAAAACCCGGCCGGGACCGACTTCTTTCAGACCTTTTTAGGAATGCTCTGCGACACCCTCTCGCTGACGATCTCGGCCAGCGAGGTCGTCACCGGCTCGGCTCAATTCATCGGCCAGACGGCAGCCCTCGGGACCGCGACGATCGATCAGGACGCCGCCTACACGGCAGCCCCCGACAGCGACATCGTGAACGGGACGAACAACTTCGGAAACTTGACCTACAAAGGGCTCGCAGCTTCCGAGAAATTCATGTCGATAAACCTCGATCTCGCGAACAATCTTCGCGGCAAGCGGGCGCTCGGGACCGAGGGCAACTTCGACGTCGGGACCGGAACCTTCCAGGTGACCGGCTCGATCAACGCCTACTTCCTCGACAATGACTGGCTGACCGACGTGCAGAATCACAACGATTTCGCGCTCGAATTTTCGATCACCGATCCTGACGGAAACGCGATGTACTTCTGGCTTCCTCGCTGCAAGTTCAACAGCGGCGATCCAGTTATCGAGGGGATCAATTCCGACGTTATGATCGACGCGCCCTTCACGGCGATCAGGGACGACAGCAACGCCACGAACACCGGCATCACGCTCGCGGTCGACTTCATTCCGGCGTAATACGACTTTCTCACTGGTTGTGAGATTCATGAAAGGGGGAGACGGCAGCCGAGAGATCGGCTGTCGTTTCTTTTTTGACTCGCAAGCGAATCTCTGAAAGTCTGCAGGTCATGGATCTCACCGAACTGAAGACCGACGACAAAACAGCTCTCGAGGGCAGCTGGATCGAGTATGGAGACGCTAAATTTTTAGTGCGTCACACGAACACGAAAGCCTATCGGAAAGCCATTCAGAAGGCAGGCAAGGGCAAAGCGCCTTCGCAGCTGCGGAAGAATGTCGAGCTGCAGACGAGCTTCGGGATCGAGGTCATCGTCGACGCGGTCCTGCTCGACTGGGAAGGCCTCACCAAGGATGGCAAGAATTTCCCCTTCAATCGGAAGAACGCTTTCGAGCTGCTCAACCTTAGCGAGCCGATCCGGAACTTCATCGCCGAAGAGGCGCAGGAGGTCGCGAACTTTCAGCAGGAGGGCGAAGCCGACGACGCCGCTGCCGTAAAAAGCAAGAGTTGAATGGGATCTCCGATTCGGATCCAAAATCAATTTCCTGCTAGAGCTGGAGGCGAGCGGCCGAGAGGTCGCTGCTCTGGCGAGCTGTCCTGAAATCGGGCCGCATCTGATCCACGTTTACGAGGCCTTCTGGCTGCTGTCGTCCTGCCGCAGATGGACGGGAGCGGGCGAGACCTTGATCCCTAACAGTCTAGCACCCGCCGACGTGATTCCATTCGCGGCGGAATTCGGCATTTGTCCCGTGCATTTTTTACGTGTCACCCGCCAGGCCGACGAGGTATATCAGAAGCACCACCTCGAGCAGGTGAAAGCCGGGAAAAATGGACATCGCTAAACTAGGAATTGAAATCGACCCGCGAAGGGCCGTCAGGGGAGCCGACCGGGTCGAGAAAGAACTGAAGGAAGTCGGAAGGGCTGCCGACAAAAACCTTGGCAAGGTAGACAAGGGCGTGAAGAAAGTCGGCGTGACCGTCGACAGGACGGGCAAGAAGGTGCAGACAATGGGGCGGAAAAGTAAGCGCTCTTTCGGCCAGATGACCTCGGGCGCGATAGGCCTGCTCGACGGCGTGGGGCTGATGAATAACGGTATCGGAAGCATGGTGAGGCGATTCGAAGGGGCCGGTCGTGGAATAAAAATGCTCACGAACGCTCAGAAGTCGCTGGGGAAACGGTCGGCAGAGTCAGGCGCTTCGCTTCGAGCTATGGGATCCGGCGCAAAAGCAGGCCGGGCGGGCGCTCTCGGAATGGTCGCCGGTCTTGCCCCTCTGATCGCTGCGATCGCTGCCGTCGCGACTGCTGCGATTGCTGCCGTCGTGGCATTCAAGGCAATGAAGCTGGCCCTCGGCTTCCTCATGGACGGCCTGAAGACGGCGGGGCAAATGCAGAAGCTGACAATCAGCCTGATGAGTCTCACCGGGTCAGCGGAAAAGACAAATATGGTCTTGGATAGTTTGCGAGAAAGTGCAGAAAAAACAGGGATCTCGATCGCCGATCAAGCGGGATCGATCCGAAAATTCATCGCTCTCGGCTTCGATCCAGCGGACGCGGTAAAGCTGCAGCGAAACATCCTCGACGTTGCCGGGGCCGTGGGGCTGACAACGACCGAGGCAAACCTGCTCGGGTCAGCGCTGGCGCAGGTCCAGTCGAAAGGAGTCGTATCAATGGAGGAGCTGCGGCAGCAGATCGCCGAGAAGGGGATCCCCGTCATGGACGAGCTGCAGAGAAAGACGGGGAAATTCGGGCAGGCCTTTTTCAAGGCCGTTGCTGATGGCCAGATAGCGGCGTCGGAACTGATCGACATCTTCCTGAATATGGAAGGGGGATTTGCGAGGTTTTCAGGGGGCGCTCTGAAAATGGCTCAATCCTACGACGGGGCGCTGCAGCGGATCTCGATAGGGCTCGAGCTGCTCAAGGCTGACGTGGCCGGTCCGATCGCCGTCGCTTTGACGCCAGCGCTGACAAAGCTTGCGGACTTCATCCAATCAGCAGCGCCAGCCGCCAAGGCTTTCGGCGAGCAGATCGCGAACGGGGTGAAAGTCGTCATGCAGACGATCCAAGATGGGTCGATAACCAAGGCTCTAGGCCTGGCTCTCTCGGCCGGGATCGAATGGGGGATCGGCTTCCTGATCCGAGCCGCAAGTCTGGCATTCATCAAAATGTCCGAGCTGCTGCTCAATGCGTTTGTCTGGTCGATCGATGCGTTCTTCAGCCTGATGACGGGGGCGATCACAATGATCGGAGGATCGACAAAGGAGGAAGTCGGGGGATCCTTGACCGATACCGCGAAGGGGTTTCAGAAGGTCATGATCGCGATCGCGGCGATCTTGGGTCTGGCGTTCAAGAACGCGCTCGGCGAGGCAATGGACTCCGTCGCGACGGGCTTCAAGAATGTCATGGTGGGGATCATAAATTTGATAGTGAAGGGGCTGAACAAGGCTGTCGACACGGCTATCTCTCTCGCGCCAGGCGCGGGCACGGTCCTAGACGCTTTCGGTATGAATAAAAGGGTTCCTGAAGTGCCTATCGGGCCGGACGCGAACTTCTTCACGCCGACGCCGATCGACTACGCGGGGCTGAATCGAGTTCTCTTGGATATTCTCCCCTCGCAAAACCAAGAGGAATTCGGCGACTTCGTGGGGAATCAGCTGGATCGCTTCGACAAAGCGAACCCGACCGCTCCAATCGAACCTTTCGAGCCGCCGAAACCCATACTTCCCGAGGAAGAGATTCCTGACGCGATAGCCGTGAAAGCGGAGAAGGTCAAAACGGCCGCCGAGGGGGCGCTGACACCGATTCAGGCTCTGATCTCCGCGTGGGGAGACTTCGACGCTAACATGCAGGATTTCACGGTCGGGACGCTGCAGACTTTCTCAAGCTCCATGACCGACGGAGTGATGGCAATCATCGACGGGACGAAGAGCGCGGGCGAAGCATTCGGCGACATGGCCGCCTCGATCCTACAACAGGTCATGCAGATGATCGTTCAACTGACAATCCAGGCCGCTCTCGTGCAGGCGATCGGAGGCAGTCCTTTCGCTGGCCTGCTGACGTCGGCCCCCGGCGTGATTCCGAACGCTCTGCCGGTCGCTCACGGGGGAGCCTCGGGGGGCGTTGACAGCGTCGGCTCGAGGATGAACGGATCGACCAGCTCGAGCGAGAGGCGGGCGATCGTCGACAAAAACGAGAGCGTGCTGACCCGGTCGGACAGTCAAAACCTTGAAATGGATCTCGCGAGAGCGAGGGGCGACAATGCGGGCGACTCTAAATCGGGCAGCCAGGGCGTGACGATCGTCAACGCTCTCGACCCGCAGACCGTGCAGGATGCGATCGCGGCAAATCCCTCGGTCGTGTTCAACGCGATCAGCCGGAACCGGAAACAATTTAAGGCAATGATGAAATGAGTTTCACCGACACGCTAGACACCCCGACCAGGCTGGCGATCGAGCCCGACTGGCTGGAGGGAATCGACCTTCAGCAAATGTTTTCATCTGCCGTCACGACGGCGTACGGCGGGCCAGAGCAGCGCCAAGCAAAGAGGGAGAAGCCGATCTATCGGATGAGCTACAGTCGCGGAGGTCTGACGGCCGATCAGGCGAGACGCCGACTGCAGGCGATCCGATCGGAGTTTCGGCAGCCGCTGATCGTCCCGCTCTGGCCGGACGGGATCACGCTGCAGGCGCTGATGACGGTCGACACGGCAGCGCTGCTCGACGTCAGTCCTATCGAGGGGGAATTCGAGACGCCGCTAGACCTCTATTTCTGGGATCGCACCCTCGGCGGCGAGTGGCGAACCTGCACCGTGATCACGGGCCGAACCTTGACGCTTTCCGGATCGGGAACACTCTACCCGGCCGGATCCTACGTCTTCCCCGGCCACGTCATGATCAAAGAGCCCGAAGAGGGGAATCTCGAGAGCGTCGACCTCGAGACGGGGATCGAGCGCCTGACCTTCAAGACACTATGAGCCGCCACGCTTACGACACTTTCACGATCGCCCCGGACTTTTCACAAGTGCCGTTCTATGGACTCGCCGGGACGGGCGGCCGGAAAGACACATCTATCGGGCAGGGGCAGAGTTACGCGGCGTGGCGAGGCTCGACGCCACTGACGATCGGCTTCTCTTTCAGATGCGCGACCGTGACGGCCGCTATCGCGCTTCGAGAGGAAATGAATCGATTCAGAGGCCGATCGACGGCCTTCTATCTGCCATCTTGGCAGCGCGACTTCAGGCTGGCTGCCAGCGCGACGGCTGGCGACACGTCGATCACTATCGTCGACGGAGGCTTATCGGCCATGACGACGAACCGGCCCGACACCGAGGGACGAGTCCTCTTCGTCTCGACGCCATCGGGCAGCGTCCAGATCATCGGGATCGAGACGGCTGTCGATTCAGGGGCGAACGAGATCCTGACGCTCGATCAGCCGCTGCTCTTCGACCTCGAGCAAACCAGATCGATGATCGGCTTTGCCTATCTGGTCAGGCTGGCCGACGACGAGGTCTCGTGGCGGTATGACGCCCCCGGTCACGCTTCGGCCGGTCTCAGGTTCATCAGCGTGAGGAATCGACGCTACGTCGACCAGGCGCTCGAAGTGGCTAGCGATCCGGTCCTAAACCTGCAGCCATTTTTGACAGCCGTCGCGACGGACGAGGACGGCGACCTGACGCGACGGCTCGCGCCATTAGCTACCGGGCCGGACGTCTACAACACGCCGCAGTCGACTCACTACGAGGCACCTTGGCGGGCGACATTCACCGATCCGACGACGGTCTCGCTCGAGCAGCTGGACAGCGCCGCGATCGAGGTCTCGGCCCTCTACGACGGCCTGACGCAGGCGGAACACCTCGCCTTCGGCTTCGACTCTGCGAACAGCGAGCTTTTAGCATGGCAGGGAACCACGCGAGGCGAAATCAGGCTTCGATACTATGCAGGCGGCAGCCCGCAGTCTCTCGACTTTGCAGGGATCAGCCCGCAGATCTTCAACAGCTTCATTCTCGACGGGATCAGCACGCTCGGCGATTCCGAGACGGTCGTCTTCTACCTCAAGACCGGCTTCAGCGCCATCTTCGGCCGCTTCGAGCGCGAGAGCTACGCGACCGAGTGGAAGCTCGGCAGCTTCTCCTCGGCTCTCATATACCTTCATGGGATCCGCCAGGTCGCGAATCAAATGCTGCTCGACGGGATGGACGCGCAGCATCGTGACGTCGTGCTGACGAGTTCTCAATATCCGAACCTGCCTACGATCGAGCCGATCACGCTTTCGCTCTCTCTCAACACGGGCAGCTATGATCAGATTTCAGTGATGACCGAGGTCGTGACCGAGACGCTCGAGCTGTCCTTCGCGCTGGCGGCCGGGGCTTACACGTCGTCGACGGTAGAGTCGGAGATGACGACCGAGACGATCGAGCTGGCCTTCGCTCTGGCAGCCGGGGCTTACACGTCGGCGCTCGAGCTGACCGAAATGACAACAGAGACGCCCGTCCTTTCCTTCGTCCTCGAGGCGGGCGTCTACTTCGAGGCTTCGCAACTTAGCGAAGTCGTGACCGAGACGACCGAGCTGGCCTTCGGATTGAAGGTCGGAGCCTACACGGTCAGTCCTTAAGAAATTACTGTCCGATCAATATAGAGCGCTATACAAAACCTAAGAACCCAACCTTCCGCGATGCAAAAAAGCAACCCTCGAAAAGTTCAAGAAATTGGAATCAACCCTGTCATGTATCTGTCCGGCTCGGCCGTCGTTAAAGTGCTAGATCCCGACGGATCGATCGCTTATGAATCGAAGCCGACGAAAAACCTCGTTCTTTATGGGGGGATCGTGGTCTGGATCACGCAAAACCCGGCCTCGAATACCGGGTCGTCATTCAAAGAGAATCTGAATGCTTGCCGAGCTGGATCCGACGCGACGGCGAACTCGACAGCGCCCGACGGGACATTCGCCAGAACGGGGACGACCGTCACGCGGTCGACCGGCACGGGAGAGTTTGCAGCAGGCGACGTCGGCAACTCGATCAAATTCAGTACCGGAGAAGAGGCGCTGATCACCAGCTTCACCTCGGTCACCGAGGTCGAGACTCGAGAGACCGGAGCCATCACGGCGACGACGATCGTCCTCTGGAAGACGAACCAGACAGCGCTCGGGAGCCAGCTGAAAGTCGACACGGGCGTCGACGTAGCTTTATCATCGGCAACGGACAGCAACGCGGCCGGGACGACGACCTTCGTTCAGGTTTACAATTTTCTAGCCGAGGTCGGGGCCGTGACTTATAACGAGATCGGGCTCTCTGACGGGGACACTGATGATCTTTATTCGCGAGTAGTCCTCACGACTCCCGTGAACGTAGCGATCGGGCAGCAGCTGCAGGTTCACTATACGGCGATCGCGTCGCTGGGAAGCTATCTGACATCGACGCCCGTGACGCCGGTCGTCACCGGCTGGCCTCGGCCCTACGTGATCACCGACATCACTCACGGCGGCACGACCTTCGACGTGACTTTCGACGAGGATCATCACTACACGGCAGGAGACGACGTCACGATCTCGAACGCGATACCGGAAGAGATCGCGATCAGCACCTTCACGAGCGACCCGACCGAGTTCATCGTGACGACTTCGGCCGCTCACGGTCTTTCCGGTACTGACTCGATCGAGATCGTCGGGGCGAGCGTCGGCACCTACGACGGGACTTGGACGGTCGCAAGCATCGACTCGACGACGGTCTTCCGCGTCACCAGCGCGGCCGATCCGGGAGCAGCAACGGGGGGCACGGTCAGACAGTCGACACCGGGAACCTATTTCAATGGAGCTTGGGTGATTGCCAGCAACCCGACGACCGACTCGATCAGAGTGACCGACGCGACGATCGCGACCGGAGCGCCTGCAGGATCGGGAGATCTGGAGGGCGACCTGGCAGCCACGGCGGCTTTCGCGGGCGGGCAGACCACCGGGATTTTTGAAGACCGAGGCGGGCACTTCCTAAACGGGATCACCAGCCGCCAAAGCGCGACGCGGATATCGTTAGGGATTTATTCCGCCACGACGCCGACTCACGTCGGACTCGGATTTACGCCAGCGACACCGGACTTGGTTTCGAATCAGGATAAAGCTTGGACGTCCGACACGGCCGAACACACATTCGGATTCGAGTCGACCTTCTCGGTCAGCGAAGGGAACTCTGAAGTCGTCAAAGGGTTTCGATTCTATAATAATCAGGACCTCGTCTCAACGAGCTTCGTCGTGATCTTCGACCAGCAGCAGCGGAAGGACAACGGCTACACGCTCGAGATGGGTTTCCTCTGGACGGTCAGGCCTGAATTGTCGCAATAATGAGTCTACAGACTGCCATCACTGGAGAGAACAGCAGGCCGGATCAGCGGCCCGTCTATCTCTATCGGGTCGGCGACGACACGGGAACGATACTCTACCTGACCAGCTACCCGACCGACATCTCGGTCTCGTCCGTTCCTGCCGCCTGGACGGACGCCAGCGACCCGCAGGTCTTCACGGCAGCCCCTTGCATTCACGGCAGCGTCGAGGTCAAGAACGGCCTCGACGAGCTGACGACCGAATTTCAGATCCTAATCTCGACCGGGGTCGCGTATTCACGGTACTGCCTAAGCGGCGTGATACCGAGGATCGAGGTCACGATCGCGAAAGTCCAGATCGGAGCCGCCCTAGCGGGGGCGGCCGTCTGGAATGTCGACACGGGGATCAGGCAGCGCGGGCTCGTTTCCAAGCTCTCGGTCGTCGAGTCGACTCTGACGCTCGAGATCACGCCCGAGCCGCTGCTCGGGAATCAGGACGTTCCGCGCTGGCGATTCGGCCGGACGTGCAATCGGCAGCTTTACGCGGACGACTGCGGGGTCGACCGGACGAGCTATCAGCATCAAAACGCGATCCTCGCCTTCGACGTCGCGTCCCGGCAGGTGACCGTCTCGGGGGACGGCGGATTCGCGAGCGGCTACTTTCGGCAAGGCGTCTTGACTCACGGCCCGACCGGTATGAGGCTGCCCGTCTTCAACTCGGCCGTCGAGGCGGGAAACACGATCATCACGCTTCATCAATGGCTGCCCGATATCGAGGTCTCGGACAACGTGACTCTTAATGCTGGCTGCCGTCACACGTATGAAGAATGTCGGGACAAATTTAGCAATGAGGACAACTTCGGCGGATTCCCCTCGATCCCTACCAAAAACCCAACCATACACGGGGCAGAATGAGTCTTTTTTCTTCACTCGTCGGGGGCCTGCTGGTCGGGGCTGCCGTGTTCTTCACCGGGGGCTCGGCTCTCGCCATCATGAGCGGCTTCGCCGTCGGCTCGGCCATCGCGGGGGCCCTCTTCGGGCCAGACGCGCCAGACGGGCCAGATCCTCAAGACTCCCCGCAGGTGACCGCTACCGAAAACGCGGCGATCCCGGCCATCTTCGGGACGGTCAGGATCCCCGGCAATCATATCGGCTATGACCGCGACGGATTCGAGGTCAAAAAGATCAAGGAAGAGCAAGGCGGCTTCCTCGGGATCGGATCGAAAGACGTAACGGTCGGCTACAAATATCTGCTGACCTGGCAGGTCGGGCTCTGCATGGGGGAGGTCGACGAGCTGGTGAAGATTCAAGGCAGTCCGGGCGATGAAAATGTTCTATGGGAAGAGAGAAAGGTCGGGGCCTCGGGAACGTATGACTTCGACTCATCGGCCGGTACCGTGACGGGATCGGCTGGCGTGTTTTCGCTGATTCTAGCGGGAATGGATGTCGTTATCGTCGGGGCCGCGACGGCTGCCAACGATGGCCGATTCCGAGTTTTGTCGGTCGCGGTCGACGGCTCGAGCATCACCTTGACGGAGGGGGTCGACACGACCGAGACCGGTCAGGCTGTCGAGCTGACCGGCTTCACGGTCCTCGATCCTATCGACCTCTCGTCCGGCAGCCAGACCGTAACCCTGACCGGCGACCGCGAAGACGTCGGATCTTGCACGATCTACCCTGGCGACCGGACGCAAACAGGCGGCGAGATCGCGGGCGGCGTGGCTTACAATCATCGCGACGTCTGCTTCGCTCGTTTCGGCCCTCGATTCCAGCTCGGCCAGCAGCCCAACCCGAGGACTTACCTCTTCACGCTGCGAAGGATGCCGAAGACGTTGAATGCGGCGGGGGCCGACATCTCGGGCTTTTATTCGAGAGCCAGCAAAGTCGTCGACGATGCGGAATATCTCGACGCGAATCCGGCCGCCGTCCTCTGGGAAATAATGACCAATTCCATCTGGGGCAAGGGGATGAGCGCTGACGATCTGAACGAGGCCGATTTCATAGCTGCGAGCGATTACTACGCGACGACCCGGCTCGGGGTCTCGATCGCGCTCGGCGGCCAGCAGGGGCTCGCCGACCTGGTCGGAAAACTGGCCGAAATCTTCGGGCTGGCGATCTGGTGGGATCGAGAGCAGCTGCGCTGTCGTGTCCTATGGGATCGGGCGACGGCCTACGAAATTACGCGGAAGAGGATCACGAGCGAGGACATCCTCGAGCCGCCTGAATTCGTCCGGCCGTCGATGGTCTACGGCACGAACGAGCTGAAGCTGGCCTTCCGGAATCGCAGAAACAACTTCGTCGACGAGGTCGTCTCGGTCATGGATCTCGCCAGCGCCGAGCAGACCGGAACCGTCAGATCGACAAAGGTCGACGCGAAGATGATCGGAACCCGACGAGCTGCCGAGATCCTCGCTCACCGGCTGCTTCGCGTCTCGGCCTACCCGGCCGCCGTGATGCAGATCGTCGTCAATCGCAACTTTGCCGACCTCGAGCCTGGCGACTTCATAGAGCTTGTCTGGGACGGCTGGCGAGCGGCTGGAGCTTACACGTCGTTTTGGCGCGTCGACGGCTTATCCGACGACGAGACGGGCGAGAATATGGTCACGCTGACGCTGTCCGAGGACATCTTCGCGACAGCCCGCGACGGCGAGATCTCGGTCTTCGACCCGCCGACAATCACGCCAACCGTCGACGTTCCGCTCGACGATGACGACTTCGGAAAAATCGACTACGAGATCGGCCGCGACTTCGGCTCGCTCTCTCCCGTCCTGATGCAAGAGCCGTCGATCTGGCTCTCACAAGGAGAGCGGAAGATCCTGATCGGCGTCCAGCGAGCGATCAAGAGCGTCCAGAGCTACTCAATGGAGTACGCCGACGCGACGGCTCTGATCTATTACGATCTTTTCCCTTCAGCGTCCTTCGCCCTCACGGGGACGATCTCCGACAACCTGGCAGCCGACGGCCCGATCGTGATCAGGCAGGCAGCCGACTCCTTCGATCTGGCTCTGACCTACGCGATAGACGAGGCCGAGCTGCTCGAGACGAACCTGATCCCCGACGACTCGACCGATCTGACGCTGCTCACGGCCGAGACGACCGGTATCCTCGTTATCGGCCGCGAGATGATACGCGTCGGACTGATCGAGGAGGACACGCCCGGCGTCTACTCTGTAAAAGTCGCCATGCGGGGACAGCTGGGAACCTCGCAAGCGGCTCACACGAGCGGCGACACGTACCATTTCTTCCCCGACTTCTCGCTCTCTCAGCAGGTAATAGGATCGCCCTCCCTGCCGGAAAATCAGGCGCTGAAGATCCGGATCACGGCCTACGCGAGGAACGCCAGCGGGACGGCCGTCACGATCGACGGGCCTGACAGCGGAGGATTCGCGGGCCAATCGCTCGAGCCGCTGCCGCTGTCCTTCGTGTCTGGCCGTCTCGACGGGAACAACTGGCGGATCGATATCAGGCCTCGGCTATACGACGCGGGATCCAATAGCCAAGCCAGCCTTCAAGCCGACCTCGACCTGCGAGAGACGAGCCTCGCGCCCCAAGTTCTACAGATCCAGACACCGGCCGGGGATATCTACAATCTGCCCGACTACTTCGCCAGCGGCAGCACGGTAGTCGGCGACATGACCGTGACCCGAGTCGAGTGGATCCCGTCCGACGGCACCGACTCGAGCCGCACCGGTTTGATTGCTCTCGAGCTGACCTTCGGCAGCAACCCGGCCAGCGTCGATCTTCTGGCGAACATCGACGGGCGTCTATCTGAACCGCTGACGGTGTTGAAAACCTCGCTTTCTGAACTTGTCCAGTTACAAGACGGGAGCGGGAACGTGCTTCAGGACGGCAGCGGCAATATCCTTTCATCTTCAAATTAGAAATTATGGCAACTCTACCCCTCACTCGACTCGAGTCTCACCCCGACGGAACGGTCGGCGCGGCAGCAATCGTTAACTCTAATTGGCTGCGGCTCGAAGAGGTCTTCAATCCGGCTCTAGGCGCTGCTGATGACAGCTATGAGGCAGTCTGGCGAGCCTTCATGAGGACCGACAGCGACCCGACGACCGACGGGTCGAGCATGGAATGGGACGTGTCTCTCGGGACACCCAAGCCGATCTGGCGGGAAGGATTTGAGGTCGTGACCTACGCGGCCGCGATCGCTTTCGACCTGCTGGGGGCGAAGTTACAGAAAGTTTCGCTGACCGGAAATCTGACCTTTTCGGCTCTGGGCAATCAGACGGCGGGTCGAACGGTGACGTCGATCTTGATCGTCGCCGACGGCAGCCTTCGCACGCTGACCTTCCCGGCTTGGACTTTCATCGGGGCAGCCGCCCCGGCCAACATCGCAGCAAACAAGACCGGCAAGCTTAAAGTGCTTGCGACCGGAACTCTGGCCGCCGACGTGATTGTCGAGTGGTCGGTCGAAGCTTAAAAAACAAATATCATGGCACTGACAGACGACAAATATCCAGAGAGAGACGGGGCACCCTCTGCAGGCGTGCAAAACCTGAAAGATTCAGAGTTTGGCCCTACCGATACAATGCGCGACTGCAGCACCGGGATCGTTGCCTTCGAGGGTTTCGCGATCAATGGCGATACGTCGAAATTTGATCACACGGAGATACAGGCTCAATTTTTGGCAAACACGGTCGACGGGGCCGAGGCGATCACGACCGTCACGATCGCAGCTGCGACCGGTATCACCGACACCTACTTAGGCTCGTCTAACATCACTTATGTCGGCTGTAATGCAGCTGGCGCAATATTGCAGCAGGCGACGCCTTGGACAGATCTGCAGCGTCGCACGATAGCGCCGCTCGGAAACATCGGACACCCGAATCTGACGGCCATCACGACCGTATTCGGCTTCCCGGCTTATATTATAAGCCCGATCAATCAGGTCCATGACATTATGAGAGCGCTAGGACCGATCAGCAACGGCAACGAATACAGTGCCGCCAGCACCGACCTGACGATCAGCAAGACGGCCGGACAGCTCACCGGCATGGGGCTAGGCTTCGACGTCGACAAGGAGGCTCCCAACACCCGGCAGGTCGCGGCACTGACGCCCGTGACTGCCATGCTGCACGTTTTGCGCGACGGAACCAATACGGCCGCGACCGCGATCGACCCGACTAAATGGGACAACGCGGGAACCCTCGAGACGGTCCCGGCAAACAAATTCACCATTCAGGTTATCGTCATGTTTGCGGGCGGCTTTACCAATGTTCTTTGGGGGCAGGAACACTTCGCCACGATGGCCGAAGCGAAGACGAACCTGGCAGCCTACACGCCGGTCATCCCTGTCGTCGTGACCGAGTCAGCGGTCGCTCGCTGCGCCCTGATCGTTGACAGAGACGCCACGAATCTAAGCACGGCAGCCGAAGCCTTCTTTCACAACTTGGGACCGCTGGGGACGCTGGGGATTTAATCATGATCGAGCAGATCTTCGCCAACTCGACGCGCTTCTTTCTCGAAGACGCGATCGGATCCGGCAGCCCGTCCGGCAACGTGGTCGAGCCTCGGCTCGTCGCAGCTGCAGCCGGTCGGAACGTCGCAGCCTGGGAGGCAAGCACGACACCTTTCCGAGTGCCGTCCGTCCGGCAGCCAATACATGACTATTGGAATGTCAGAACGAGCCTCGAACTTTCGGCCGAGCTGCTCGAGACGATCCTGACCGAACATATGACGCTGATCTCGAGCGGAGTCTATCGGCTCGACCGCGAGAGCCCGAGCCCGACCTTCTGCCTGCAGCTGCAGACCGAGGACGGCGACCTGATCGATTTTCGAGGGCTGGCCATGTCGGATCTTTCGATCAAGATAGCGAACAATCAAATCGGATCCGTCGAGATCACTTGGCTTGCTCTGCAGCGCCTGACCGGCAACGCCCTCGACGCGATCGTCGAGGTCACGCCAGCCGTCACGCCAGCCGCCGCCGTCGGGCCTGGCGACGTGGCGATCGCGCTCGTCGACGGCAGCCTGTCAGCCGACACTCGCAGCGACGTCGTGACGACCTTCGGGGCCGACTTCTTTCTGACGCGACCGGGACTGCAGATCACGAACTTCGATCCGAACGGAATCCCGCAAGGATACAACGGCAGCCCGTGGCGAATCACCGGGTCGATCTCGGCCCTCTGGGACAGCCTGGCCGACTCGGCAGCCAGCGATCGTATCAGCGGGGCGGCTGGACTGCTGATAGGAGCGGACGGGGCGGATCTCGATCTGCGGTTCGAGGAGGTCAGCGCCTACCTTGACGGAGAGACGATCAAGGCTGACGACTTTCGGGAAGCTCGATATTTGATCGAGGTTTTTGGTGATTCTTCAGCATCTTTACTTGAACTAAGAACATAAGAAAATGTAATGACTTCGATGGAAGAATTTCAAGAGGATCAGGCGAAACGGCTGCACCACGTCGAGAAGGAAGTGTCGGGGCTATCGGTCCAACTCAAATCAATTTCAGAGACGCTCTCGACCGTCTCGACCCGCATGAACCGGCCGACGAACTGGCTCGCGATCGGCGGATTCGCGATAGTCTGCTTCGGGGCGATGATCACCTTCATTGCGCTGAATCTTCGGCCGATAGAGGCGCAGGTCGCGGCGATCAGAGCGGACGCGATCGGGAATCAAAGCGAGATCTCGGGGAAAGTCGTGAACCTCGACGTCCACCTTCAGCGCGAGATGAGGCTGCTCGACGACCTCGGGCTGCTGCAGGGAAGGATGAACAGGGAGGTCTTGGAGCAGCGACTGCTAGCGAGCGAGAGACTGATAGAAGATATCGACAAGCGGGGATCGCGAAAATGGATGGACTTCCAGCAGAGCGAGACGACCGAGGAGCCTTGACAGGAGACCGGCCAATCGGTAGCGGTTGGGAGATGAAAAGAATACTGACTATTTCGCTCGCCCTTATTTCGCTCCTTCTTCCGACAGCCTGCTCGATCCCGATCGGCAACTTCCCGATCGCCATCGCTGGCAGCTGGGAACTCGAGCCCGGCCTATACGTCACCTTGTCGCCTGGCGATGATGGCAGCCTCGAGATTGATCTCGAGGGCGAGGGGATGATTTCCGAGGGGCTGCTCGTGACAGACGGGGCCCTCGAATACACCAGCACGAAGACGGGAATCAGATACCGGATCGAGCCCGGCAGGAACGGCGGAAAGCCTCGCTTCAGCGTCGTCGGGCCTGATAAGACGGAAGCCATCAAACCGGAATCGATCCCGACAATCTCTGCCGAGAAATAGCAATCACCGACACCGAAAAAAATGAATGAACTCAAAAAAACAATAGCTCTCGATCAGCGAAAAGCCATCGCTCGAGAGCTGATTTTCGCCCTCGCGACGGCCCTCGTCGCGTTCAAGTTTCTGCCGGGCGACTACCTGCCCGACGTCGTGGCTGGACTGGTCGCGCTCGTCGTCCTCGTCTGGGGCGTCGTCGATAAGACGAACTCCGTCGCGGCCTATGGCTCGCTCGTCCGAAAACTGGCCGTCGCGGCCGGGGGGATCGCGGTCCGGCTCGAATACGTGACCGATCAGCAGCTCGCGACCTTGCTCTCGATCCTGACGGCCGTCATCGCGACGAGCTTCGGCAGACGGGCGTCCGAGAAGAACTCAATCGAGAAGGCGATGAAATTATGAGAATTCCGAAAAACTACAGGATGCACGCGCAGCACCTCGCCAACCTTCAGAAGCCGCCCGGCTTACGCGAGCTGGCCGCTGACGGGATTATCGGGAGCAAGAGCCGAGTCTTCCTCGGCCGGATCCTCGGGGCTCGCTGGCAGTCGATCAAGGACGACGGTGAGCGTCAGGTCGCGGCCTTTTATCAGAAGCTCGCAGGTCAGGAGCTGAAGCAGGATGGCTTCTGGGGGCCGAATACTGAATTCTTCGCCGAGAAGGTTCTCTCGGATTACCTCGGCCGCCAGATCGTCGGTCGGAAGGACGAGACCGAGAAAGCGAACAAGCCGAAGAAGCTGAAAAGCGCGAAGGTCAAAATTTGGTCTCCGACCGACAGCCAGATGATCAGACACTACGGGCAGCCGGGCAGCGGCCTCGTCACCTTCAAGATCCCTTACCCGGTCCGGCTGGCGTGGGATCTGGCGACGAGCGTCACCCGCGTCACCATGCACCGGCTCGCGCAGGGGCCGGTCCTGATGGCTCTCGAGCTGATCGCTGACCGATACACGGCCGCCGATCGTGAAGAGCTGCATATCGACCGATACGGCGGCGGGGCTTACGTCCGGAAGAAGCGGGGCGGCTCGACGTGGTCGGCTCACGCTTTCGGAGGCGCGATGGACTGGGATCCAGACCGGAACCGATTGCGAGAGACTCGAAGGACGGCCAGGTTCGCTCGGCCGGAATACAAAAAGTTTCTCGATTCTTGGGGCGAGGCAGGCTTCATGAACCTCGGGCAGGCCTATAATTTTGATTGGATGCACGTCCAGCTTAACCCGCCGAGTTGATATTCACACGCGACGACAAGCCCGATTCTCTCGCGAGAGTCGGGCTTTTCTTTTGTCACCGGTTTGTAACTTAACTGATTTCAGTTAAGTTATGAATCGGTGACAAAGAATCCTTGACAGCTTGTTAGCAACTAGCGAGAGTCGCCTCACCATGAACAAAGACAACGCCCCCGAGCGGGCCAGAAATGAAGCAAAACCAAGGCTGTCCTTAGACGGGAAAATGATCCTCCTCGAGAGAGCCGACCTCGAGAAGAAGATGCCAATGAGCGGCGAGGGCGGCTTCGTGACATCGGCAGAAAAGGTCGGCCTACCGCCTCACGCGCTACCGATCCGGCTGCTCTTCGAGGACAAAAAAGGCAGCTTGAAGATCTACCAAGTCAAGGGAGCGATCGGGACAGCCTCGACGGGCGAAATCACCGGCTTCGCTTACAAGCTGGCCCACGGCAACCAGCAAGACGGCCATCGTCTCGAGATCTTCAGCAAATCAAAAAATATCACTCTCTAAACTCTAAAAAACAAATCTATGAACAACGAAACACCAGCCCAACCCTTCCCTTTTTCCGCGATCCCGAGCTGCTCGGACAAGCAGCCGATCGCGTGCATCGAGGGAACCCTCACTTCGCTTTTCCCTCGAAAGAGCGGAGAGAATTCTCAAGGCGAATGGTCAATCCAAAACGGCGAGATCTCGGCCGAGGGAATGACGATCAGCCTGTTCATCAAGGACCGCGACGAGCTGCCATCAGGCCTTAAGAATGAAAGGATCCGTATCTTCGCCCGAACCGGCCAGTCCGGTCTCTCGGGGATCTATGTCATGGATGACAGCCACAACGGGAAGACGACGCGGAAGATCAAGGTCACGCCGACAGCCATGATCGAGCAGGTGACCGTCAGCGGGCTCTCGAGTCAGCAGCC
>TARA_R110000803_G_scaffold37598_13_pt1 | contig 28974 bp, 33 predicted proteins | sample TARA_R110000803 | Tara Oceans TARA_R110000803 (sample SAMEA4397772) | marine metagenome | biome: Polar Biome; feature: [SRF] surface water layer (ENVO:00010504); material: water (ENVO:00002006), including particulate matter (ENVO:01000060) such as... | depth 5 m | reverse complement strand
GTCCCTCCAACGCCGACGACTGTCCCTCCAACGCCGACGACTGTCCCCCCGACGCCTACAACTGTCGCTCCGACACCTACACTTCCACCAGAACCAGAGCCTGCGCCGGAAATTGTTACCGTTAACGGGGAAGAAGTTGAGTTTGAGTTTGTTGACGAAGGTACGGGCGAAGCCTTAACTGTTGAAGAGTTCTTTGAAGTGTTCGACGTTGAAGAAGAGAATCAGGAACTGGCGCTGGAGCTTAATAGTATTGGTCTTGACATTGAAGGTGTGGAGTTAGCCGAAGTGGACGCCGCTGAAGAAAAGATTGTTGAAGAACTTGATTCTATAGACGAAGAACTCGCTGAAGACTTCTTGAATGTTGTTGACGGTGACGTTACTGTTGAGGAAGTTATTGCGCTCGTCTCGGAAGATAACTTTGATGACATTCCTGACGACGGTAAGAAGATTCTTGTTGAAGCACTAAACGATACTAGTGGGGAAGTCAAAGAAGAGTTTGAGAACTCCGTTAACATTTTTGAGGACGACTCTTACAACGAATACGTTGCCGATGGTTCTAATGTTGACACGGAGACTCGCCGTACCGTTGTTGCAGCCACGGCAGCGGCTACGGTTGCTGCGTCTGCTGTGGGTAGTGGCCGTGGCCCATCTGGGTCTGGCGGCGGCGGCGGTGGCGGTGTCAGCTCTGGTGGAGGGGGCGGCTCTGGTGCTGCTGACTCTAGTAGCGACAAGAAAAGTTCAAGAAGAAGAAAGACTCGCTAAAAGGAGGCGACATGAAGATGATTAAAAATGTAATTGGTGTTATCAGACGGATGGGACGAGAAATGCTTTACCTGGGATGGACCTTAGCGGGGACGGGCCTGGTTCTCGTTACGCTGTCGTCCACAACACTACAAAAAGGTATTTTCATTTCTGGTGCGGGCTTAGGGCTACACCTGTTAGGGACAGTGTTAGATTATATTGATGATGAAAAAAACGACGATAAAAATGAAGAATGAAACACGCAGACTTATAGTTAACACAGTAGGCCGGATTTTTGCGGTCTTTCTTATGAACGCTATGGCTATCATTGGTGGTGCGAGTTTTATCGGCGGTATCGAACCGTGGAAGGCCGCATTTCTTGCTGGCGTAACAGCCACTGCTACTGTTTTACAGAAGCTGGCTGCGGCGTATGCTGATGATGGGGTGGTGACTGCGGAAGAGATTGATGCAGCATTCAGGATTGCGCCAGAGAAAGTTAAATAACTTTTACATAAATGTGCTCCTATCAAGGTGTAGGAGGCGTGGTACACTATAAGAGAGGCATTCTGTCTCGCTCTTAGCGCTCTAATAAGGAGAATTCATATGGATGTTAGTATTTACAAGCAGGTTGCAGAACGTGCCCTCATGACCTTTGCTCAGACGTTTCTGGCAATGTTTGTCGTGACTGACATGGCTTCGGCTACAGGTGCGGGCACGGCGGCTCTTGCTGCTGCTCTTTCAGTGTTGAAGTCATTCGCTGCTACAAAGGTGGGCGATGCATCAACGGCGTCTGTAGTCTGACGTAATACACACATTGCTTGATCAACCCTTTAGCGATGCCGTATTATACGGTTGTTAGTGGATAGTACCACTGCAACGGAAAGCACCCCGGTCACTTTTGTGGCCGGGGTTCTTTCTTTTTACGGGAGCGGCTTTTCGGAATGTGCTTCAGTCGCTCAATCATGACAGATCGCCATTGTCCGTGACCGTGTGACCCTCCCCATAAGTCAACCCACTCACTGTTGTTGTTTGTGTTCCAAACGTGGCGTAGGAACAAGAACTTTCCTCGCTCTCCTTTGATGCGGCAGTCGTCGCCTTTGGACAGGGTTACTTGAGGCGACAGTTGAAATGTCTCGCTGACAACCCACCCTTTAGGGGGTAATGGTTTGGTTGTTTGTAATTTTTTAGGCATAGGTGGTTTCCTCCTTGGACTAGAAAGGATACTACACATCCTGGCGTATGTCAAATTGAAGCGTAGATGGCTTCCGCAATTGTTTCTCTAACATCCACGTTTTCGTCAAGATACACCTTTGTGTTGGCTCTACCCTGTCCGATATTAGTGCCTTCGTATGCGTACCATGCACCCTTCTTGTCAAGGATACCCATCTGCGCAGCAATGTCTACAATGTCACCGGTTCGACTGATGCCTTCCCCATAAGTAATCTCAAACTCTGCCTGCCTAAATGGCGGTGCCACTTTGTTCTTGACGACCTTGACACGGGTCTTATTTCCGACTGCATCAGAACCATCTTTAAGGGTCTCAATACGCCGAATGTCTAGTCGGATAGAGGAGTAAAACTTTAGAGCTTTACCGCCAGTTGTGACTTCCGGTGATCCGAACATCACGCCGATCTTCTCACGCAACTGGTTAACCATGATGAGTGTTGTCTTTGAGTTATTTAAGTTGGCAACAATCTTTCGCATGGCTTGTGACATGAGACGTGCGTGTAACCCAATGTGACTGTCACCCATTTCACCTTCAATCTCTGCACGAGGTGTAAGTGCTGCTACTGAGTCCACGACTACAACGTCTAGAGCACCTGATTCAATCAGCTTGTTTGTGATAGTTAGTGCCTGCTCTCCTGTGTCTGGTTGAGCAACTAGTAGTGCGTCCACATCACAGCCGATGGCTTTTGCATAGATTGGGTCAAGTGCGTGTTCGGCGTCAATGAAGGCGCAATGCCCACCGTTCTTTTGTGCTTCAGCAATCACGTGAAGGGCTACTGTGGTCTTACCAGATGACTCAGGACCGAAGATTTCAGTGACACGTCCTCGGGGAAGACCGCCGACACCTAGTGCAAGGTCTAGGGCGATTGAGCCTGTTGAGATAGTCTCTACCGCCATTGAGGCGTTGTCTCCGAGGCGCATGATTGCTCCGGCTCCAAATTGTTTTTCAATCTGAGCTAATGCTTCCTCAAGAAGTTTTGTTTTGTCCATAATCGTATTGTATGCTTTCGCTGGCCTTTAGTCAAGGGTGCTGATACGATATCTATATGAGTAAACGTGGTCCGAAACGGTTGGTCACTCAGGCGGTTCGTTTGGGTGAGTATGGGAAAACTAAGTGGCACATCGAACTTGAATGTGGGCATTCCGTGGAAAGTCCCCGTAAGCCCAAGATCAATGAAGAGCGCCTATGTTGTAAAACATGTGGTGCCCCACCTCCCCCCTCAACTCTGATGCAAGCTCTGTCAGAGGATAGGGAAGAGCGTGACTTTTTTGAACCGTACGATCCTATGGGTGAGTTGAAAACGAAAGCAACCATCGCCGCCAAAGTTGGTGTGCCTTTGGATCAAGTAGATATAGTGAATGGTACGGCTACTATTTTTTTAGATGCTCAACAGGTTAAGCGGTTAAAGTCTACTTAGAGTGTCCTGGTTTTATCTTGTGAATCTTCAGTTCGACTGCCCACATCCCCCACTCGCTCGATGTCATCCCTCATAGCGTTCTCGATGGCCTTCTCGATGAACTCCTTCACAGCCACAACGTATATCTCTGAGGCGAGTGGCCCGTCTATCGTGGCGATGTGCTCTCCGTCCATCGACGTGATATTGATGACATCTTCCCGTAGGGACTTGATCGTCTCAGCGGCTTCCCTCAGCAGGCTGGGAAACACTATAACATGAACCTTGTCCTGATGATCCATCATATCGGCTAGTAACTCTAATGTCTCCTCGACAGGTACCTCAGCGTCAGGTGCCTCGACTTCGACGTAGCCCTCGCCGTCGCACGTTGGGCATATCTCGTCTGTTGTGGTCTCCTTGGTTCTGTTGCTCTGTGTCATGTAGGTATTATGTCATGCGGGCAAGAAGAACGCAACCCCGTTGGCAGACTTTCTCAGATTTTTTAACATATTTTTGGGCGTAGAGACCTACCCTTTCGTAGAGTGCCCTGGTTTTATCTTGCAGTTAATAAAGTTTTCTCGGTGTCTACGGTAGTACATTAGCGGTTGGTATATGTGAGATACTGTTGCTCCGAGTTCGCACATTCCATCCCATAGCGCCCAGTCTTCACATGCGGCGTTACCCTCTGCGTGGACAGAATGGCGCTTGTAGCCTACTGATTGCCCAAGAGCGGTCCTGTACATCATTGAGCCGTGGTGTTTATCCCAGCGCCAGTATACGTCGCCATTTCTAATTACGTCTGGAAGGTTGGCGTCTCGGTGACCCATTTTGTGCTCGCCCGTCACCATCATGTAGTAAGTAACAATGTCGGTGTCTTGTTCTAGCAGGGTTTCTACAGCGTCTGATCGGAGCCAGTTGTCTGCCCCCAAGAACATTGTGTACTCTGTATCTACTTTCATAAGCATGTCTTGAAAGTTGTCTACCGTTCCTAAGTTTTCGGAGCGTAGGGTGTATTCGACTTCCGGGTAAACTTCGGGTAGATGCCCGCAATCTCCCGCAGCATCGTCTACAAAAAGAATCTTTTCGGGCGGAACTGTTTGTGAAAGAAGGCTTTCAATACAGTGGGCCGCTAGATGGCCGTAGTGGTAAGAGGCAACTACAATAGTCAGCATTAGGGTATTCTTTCTGGATTGATGTGTGGGACAACTTTTCCATTTATGATGTAAGTGGGATAATCAATTACGCTTTCTGACTTACAAAAGCCATTCATGTATGTCATCCGTGGACGGTCTGAACTGTTGGCTTCACTGCCGTGTACAATTTTCACAGACCAAATAAGAATGTCTCCTTGGTTCGCTGTATACTTGGTTCCCGAAAGGTCTCCACGCTCAAACTTTCGCAAGTCTGACGGAGGGGCAAACTCCGGCCAAAGGTGCGATCCTTCTATGAACTCTACTGCGCCGTTGTCTTCCGTGATAGCGTCCACGGCAATAACGGTCTGTAGGTAGTCGGTTTCGACGGTATCTGCAAATTGGGAACTTTCTCGGAAGATTGTGTCTCTGTGCCAAGCAAATGTGTCGGTGTCTCCCGCCTCTCGGAAGTAGACTTGGTTGTTTATTTGTTTTACGTTATTTCCTATAAGTTCTTGCACGATCAAAGACATTCGCATATCAATACGAATATTGTTTAAGTAGCCGTTTGCCAGTGCAGGGAAAAAGATTAATGACTTTTTGTTGTATGCTTGTTCACTTGGGACGTGAGGATAACCAGATGCTTTTATTTCTTGGTCTGAAATAGAGTACGCATTGCTCTTCATCAAAGCACACTCTTGTGGTGTAAATACTGCGGGTATTTTTACAATTCCCTTTTCTTCCAGGGTCCTACGTCTAGATGAATGGTACATAGTCACTATAAATCTTGTATTGGGCGTCGTGTGCAAACTCGTTTCTAACACCTTGCGTGGCGGAGTATGCTTGCTCATACCCTGCTTGTTTTACTAGTTCTACTACACGCTCATCGTAGTTGCCGTAAGGATAGCGCAAGTATTTCGTTTTGAACGGTGACGTAATTTCCTGGATTACTTCTCTATCGGAAAGAGTGGTCAGGTCTTGGTGTGACCACGTGTGCCAACCAATCTCAAACTCGTACAAGCCACATAGTTGCTTGACTTCGGAAAGCGTACAGTAGGCTTCTAGTTTTGGGACATGCTCTAAATCGAACTGGTTGTCTTTCCCCATGAAATTTCCCATGACAAACATGATTCCAGATTTCTGCTCTAAGATGTCTTGATTCTCGTATACGTTTCGATACACGCCATCAAACCCAATGGGTTCATCGCACGCCAAGATATCTTCTCGGGTGTGATAATTGGAGTGAGCCTCTGTTCCGATATTGTGGGCTAATCTCATCTGTACTCCCATACTTTGATTACGTGATCATACTCTCTGTAAAGCAGTTCGTACTCAGTTATAAGCCGCCCGTAGTTGTATGGCTTCAACCAATCTTTGATACCTGCAACGAACACTATGGTGCCGTGAGATTCCGAGGATGCGCTTCGTATCAGGCTGTCCATTCCTACATGATCGTATTGTGCGTACAGCACGCCTGTCGCTAAGACCAGATCGTAGTCGGTGTCCACACTCTCAACACGGTCTACGCCTTCTGGTAGCCTGGACGCTGCAATGTCGCTTAGTTCAAGAGCGTGGCGTTCTACAGCGGGCAAATCTTTTGTGATCCACCCTTCCCCTGCGCCTAGGTCTAGTGCTCGGCTAAACATCGGTCCAACATCTTCTAGAACTGCTAGGTAGAAGTTTTTCCGATATGTGTCGTCAGGGTGTACTTTGTACCCCCAAGGGTCTTCTCTGTCGTACCACTCTTCAAGTTGTTTTAGTGTCTGCATAGTCCTAGTCTATCTGTATTGATTTTAGATATAGCTTACCCACCCTATCGTGTGGTAGTTGACGCCGCCCCACGATAGCCTTAGGCCATCCCCGTAATGTATTATTAGTCCTGTTCACATCATGGACCCCAAACACCGCCTATTTTTTCAGCGGTGCCCACTCTCCCTAGATTATGGCTCTAGTAGCCTGTGTGCCGGAACTGCATGGGCGTTTGCTTGTTCCGAATCTGCTTCTCAAGTCTTGATGCTCTCCGTGCAGTGACTGGCATTCCGTCAAGAATGTTGTTCCAGTGTATCGTGCGATCCAAATCGTTACTCTTTGAGGCAGACGTGCCCGTGTATCAGTAGTTTGACCAGTTGCGTAACGAGTGTTACCCTCCGGTCCTTCAGTGAACGTTTATGTCGTCGGGGTTTCCCGGTTTCAGTCTTTCGGTAGTTCGCTCTTTCGTAGGTTTGCTTGTAGGGTAGTGGTTTGGGGGGTATATGTCAAGCGTGGGTTTTTGGGTTGACGCCTTGACACCGTGTTTATATAATATGACAGTAATGGATGAAACAGTATGTTAAACGTTAAAGCGCCCGATTGGTTTAAGGAGACTCCTTGTGTGGGGGAAGACAGGTTATTCTTTTCGTCTAAACCCACGTTGCGGAGGGAGGCCATCTCTATGTGTGATGAAGTTTGTGGCGTCCGAGAAGATTGTTTACAGTTTGCGCTGGACAACAAATTAACAATCGGTGTTTGGGGAGGGCAGACTGGCCCTGATCTAGTTCGTTTGCTAGATGGGGTCAAAGATGTTCATAGGGTATGAGGACTTTGATCCCGATGTGTTAGCAGTCTTGAGGCGTGGTGATGTTAGGATTACGTTTGTTAATGCACCAGGGGCAGGTATTGGTGGTAAAGATTTTTCTGTAATTTCGTGGACTACAGATCATGTCACTATTGCTGTTTCGGACGAGTATCTTAACGGTGAAATGGATGAGTTTGTCGCTAGGGGTGTTGCTGATGTATTGGAAAATGATGCTTCTGAAGATGAAGTTGCGGACGCTGTTAAAACCCATGTTATCCGGCTGTTTTCAGAGAAGCTAACGATGGTGTCGGAACAAGCGCTTTCGTCTGTGCGTAATCCTTTAGAGTTTAGTGTTGACTACGCTCTAGAGCAACTGCTGGCAGACCCCGAGTAGTAGCCTTGACCTACGGTGTAAAACCGTGTAAACTAGAGGAAGTTACTATTTATTAAGGAGACTAGATGTCTAACTTATCTGAATCTGTGTTGGCGTTGCAAGAGGTTCAGTCTCTGTTGCTTACCCTTGAGGGAAGCATTATCAACTTCAGCGATGACATTGAATCCGCTGACACTACTGACTTATTGCAGTTTGCTAGCGACTTACATTCTGTTAAGTCCTTTGTTTCGCAACTGTTCAATGAGGTGCAGGCCAACGTTACTGAGCATGTTGGTAACTTGGTGATTCCCGTTGACGTAGACGGTGCAACGGTTGAGATTAAGTCGGGTGCACCTCGGAAGACGTGGGACCACAAGTCGCTCATTAACGATATTAGCAAGCGTCTTGTTGATAGTAGCGTCGATTTGAATACAGGAGAAGTCCTTAAGACTCCCACGGCTATGATTCGTGAGGCGTTAGAGTTTGCAGGTATTTCGTATTGGAAGGTGACTAAGTTGAAGGAACTTCACTTGGATGCTGATGATTACTGTGAAGTTGGAGAAGCCAAGAAGAGTCTAGTTATTAGGAGAAACAAATGACAGTTTTTGATGAGCTATCAGAGCCTTTTGACCGTGCGGTTGAGAAGCAGCTTAAGAAGGGTGGGGCAAGCCTTACCTATATTCCCGTAAGCGAAGTGATTACTCGTTTGAATAGGGTTCTAGGGGTGGACATGTGGTCTTACGAGATTATCTCGTGTGGCCGTGATAGTCTTGATCCCGAGTTCATTGTGGCTCACGTCCGGCTCAGTGCTACGTTTGTTCCCACGAACGACGCACCTGCATTAACTGTCTTTAAGGATGGTGTTGGGGGTCAGAAGATTAAGCGCACTAAGGCTGGAGATATCCTTGATCTCGGTGATGAAATGAAGGGCGCAGTTTCAGACGCTTTGAAGAAGGCAGCGCAACACCTTGGTGTCGGCTTGTACCTCGCTCGTTCTGAAGAGTCAATGAATCTAGAGCATGAGCAAGACACATCGGAAGCACCTATTTCACCGGAGCATTTTGAAAAACTCCGAGACGTTCTAAACAGTCAATCTGAGAGTGTTGTTGAGGCATGTCGTGCACATTGGGCAACTGTTTCAAACGACGCTAAGTTTGCTAACGAGAACATAACTCGTGACTTGCTCAAGGAGATGCTGACCTTTGTTAAAACGGCTGGGGCTGAAGTAAGCGAAGACTCCGACGAAGAAGAAACAGTAGCCGATGCAGGATAGTCTGGATGTTGGTGCGCCTGTGTACCCTTACCCTAAGTATATGTCCCCTAGTTCTATTAGCACGTTCCAGCAGTGTCCGCTAAAGTTCAAGTTTTATAAACTCGATAGATTGCCTACGGAGTCTACCGAAGCACAGCACTTGGGTTCGTTTGTTCACGAGGTTTTGGAAGACCTGTTTAAGTGTCCTCGGGAAGAAAGAACAGAAGCTACCGCCCGCAAGTTAGCACGTGAGTTGTGGAGCACCAAGTGGTCGGCAGAGTTTCATGCACTAAAAGAAAAATGCGATGAAAACGAGTTCCGATGGAAGGCGTGGTGGTGTATTGAAAACTACTTTGGCATGGAAGACCCCACTTCCTTTGATGCTGAAGGTATTGAGGCGAAGATGGATGGTGATATCGACGGGGTTCCGGTGTTCGGAATCATTGACCGTTACACAATTGAAAACGGCAAGTTAGTCATCTCTGATTACAAAACTGGTAAAAAGCCTCGCAAGCAGTACGAGTGGGAGAAGAAGATGCAGATTGCAATATACAGTATTCTCCTTAAAGCACAAACTGGGTTAGATGTTGAGCGGGCAGAGTTGCTGTACGTTAAGTCGGGTAAGTTCGCACGCTATGATGTAGATGAAGAACTTGAAAACGCCGTCCGTGTAGAGGTACGTAAAACATGGGACGAAGTTAAGACTATGTGTGACTCTGGTGAGTTTGAAACTCGGACTGGTCCGTTGTGCAACTGGTGTGACTATCAGTCGATTTGCCCTGAGTTCGGAGGCGGATGACCTATGTCGCAGATGCATAACTTTGCAATTATAGTATCTGAGGATATTAAAAACAACGCTTCGCAGCATGATAGAGATTTTATTCGATTGCCCGAAAACCTTACACTTTGGAAAGAGTGTTTGCTAGAAATCATTAGTACCGTTGCGGAAAAGATAAACGAACTAGAAAGAGACATCAAGTCTTTGCGCTCGACGTATCCAGATTTTGTTACTGATCCGGCTGCGGGTATGGACGATCAAAAAACGAAGTCAGAAAGATTCAGGTTTTATGCTGAAAAGCGGCTGGCAGAAGTAGACCGCTTGACAGCTTTAGGACAGCCCGGTGACCCATCCCTTTCGTTAGCCACGTTCTTACGAGATGCTATTGCGGCTCATAAACAATGGCATGAGTCAAATGGATTGTCTATTTCGGAAGGGGATGCCTGCCTATATGCGGCGCTTGACGGAGAGTGGAAGTTCTAATGAAAATCGGATTTGCATCTAACGACTGGTCACGTTCTATGGTGACCCCTAATCAGACACCTGTTATGGGTGGGTCAGGTCATATTCGGGTGGGGCAGTACATTCTACCTTTACGCAAAAAGGGTGTTGAGGTTGCTGTGGGTATTCTTGCACACAATTCGATGACTGGAACTTTTGGTGTACATTCCTTTGACGCTAGTGGCGATCACTTTGACTGTGATGTTATTGTCATGCAACGTTACATGCACAAGAATGTTTTGCCTGATATGAAAAGGGCGCAGGCTGCGGGTCAGATTATTATCAACGATGTTGACGACTGGTATTGGGGTTTAAGCGAAAAGAATGCAGCGTATGCAATGTCTGACCCCACGTTGAGTCCTGATGAAAACATTCAGTGGTACAAGAATATCTTAGAAGAGTCTGATGCTATTTTGGCGTCTACTCCTTACCTTCAGAAAAAGATGTCTGACTGGAACGACAATGTTCATTTACACACAAACTATGTAACTACTGCCCAGTACAAGAATGTCCCCCCGTTTGAGTCCACCACTCTACATAAACTGGTTGTTGGTTGGATGGGTTCGACTGCGCACAGAAGCGGTGACTTAGAAATACTTAAACCGTACAGTGATCAGATAACTAAGTTCGCAACCTTTCACCACACAGGTGATATCAAAATTCCAAACGTTCCTCGCTTCTTTAAGGAGATTGGCGTGAACGCTGGTAGTGTTTCAACGTCCCCGTTCCTCCCACCATACCAGTTGCAGGACGGCTTCCGCTTTCAAGTAGGGATTGTCCCACTTACAAATATCCCGTTTAATCATGCCAAGTCGTATATTAAGGGGTTAGAGTATGCGGCAGCGGGTATCCCGTTTGTATGTTCTTATTCACCTCAGTACGAGGAGCTTGTCGCAGAGCATGGCATAGGGCTGATGGTCAATGATCCGTCAGAGTACCCTGCTGCACTTGAGCGTTTTAGGGATAAGGACTATCTAAAGGAGACTTCTAGTGCGGTACGCCGCAATGTAAAGAAGTTCGATATCAACGTTGGGGCAGAGCTTTTGTACAAAACAATTCTGAAGATTCACAAGGAGCATTGGCGTGCAAAGGGGTAAGCCGCTTCGGCGTACTCCTATGAAGCGTGGGGATATTCAGTTGAAGCGATCTCCTTTGAATAAGCGTTCAACGAAAATGAAAGACAAGTATGTGGAGCGAAGGGCATTAGTTAAAGATTTGTTGAGCGAGCGCCCGTTCTGCGAAGCGTGTTTAATCTTTGCATCAAAGGACGGAAAGCATAGCATGGTAGGCATAAACCACTCTATGGATATTCACGAATTAGTTAATCGTTCTCAAGGTGGAAGTATCCTAGAGTTAAATAACTTACTAGCAGTCTGTCGTCTTTGCCATACTAGAATAACGGTTAATCCAAAAGAGGCTGAGTTACTTGGTCTACATTTAGAAAGTTGGTGCAACACTGATCAGCACCTTCAAGAAGCAGAAAGAGTGAGAAATGACTGGAAAAACGGAGATGCTACAAAACCTTATTGGTTCAGCGGTTGAACAACACCCAGACCTGCTAGATGGTATTAACTTACTAGCAACCAAGTATTTACCTTGGCTTGATAGAGAAAGTGTTGAAGACACAGTTTTAAGTCAGGTTGAACAGACCTGGCGCACTGATGGCGTTGTAGTGTTAGATTCTTTCATGCCTGATGATATCATTGATAAGTACAAAGAGGTGTGGGTCCAACACAACCGTATTGACCATGACAGGCCAATGGGGTATCCCGGTGAGTGCGCATATTATCAAGTACCTAGCTTGATGGATTTGGCTACCTACAAGCCGCTTCACGACATACTAGAATCCCTCATTGGTGACCAAATGGGAATTCATTTGAATCTTACCGGGTGGAAGTCTACTACTCGTAACTGGCATCAAGACGGATACCTCAACCCTGATTCTAACAACGACCATTATCTTGCAGTATGGGTTGCCTTGGATGACGTTCATGAAGACTCTGGTCCGTTTGAGTTTGTGCGGGGTAGTCATGTGTTGCCACAGATTTTGCAAGAGACAGCAAAGCAAATGCTTCCAGACCATTTGCGTAATGACTCATCGTGGCCGAGGCATTCGGAAGAGTTTCTTACCCCCATGTTTGAAGATATTATCACTCGTGGTAATTTACAAAAAGAGCAGTTCATTGCTAAGAAGGGGGACGTTCTTATTTGGCACGCTCGCCTAATGCACCGGGGCACAGTCCCTAATAATCCTGATCTTTGGCGTGAGTCTGTTATTCTTCATTATTCTGGGGTTTCGCATCGTCCAGATATGCCACAAGCTGAACAGCATAATGATGGAGGATGGTACTTTCCCATTGATCAAGAAATTGAATTATAATGCCTGCCGACTACGGTAAGAGCACAAAGGCAAAGGCAACCAAGCTGCACAGTTTATACGTACGCACTAGAGACAACTATACTTGTCGGTGGTGTGGGGCTACTAAGGACAGCGGCAAGCAAATTCAGTGCGCTCATATTATTTCTCGTAGTATTTCTTCAACTAGAACTGATGAGCGAAACGCATTGGCGCTATGCGCCTCTTGTCACTGGGCACAGTCCAAGAATCCACTTGTTTGGGCAAGATGGCTTGAAAAAGAATTGGGCCGGAAGTTCTTAGACGACTTGCTTGATCGAGGTATTCCGGGCGTTAAAGTTGACTGGAATACTGAAGTTGACCGCTTAAAAATCGCTCTTGACGCTTTGTCTAATGCATAGTAGAATACTCTTATGAACACTGTCCGCAACAAGCCTATTTCACCTGTAGAAGTTGAGGGCGAGTTATTGCGCTTGACAAGTGATATTGAATACGAAACAGAAGCGTTTGAAGTGTTAGCCACGGATTATGCCCAGAAAGAAGCGGCGTACAAGAAGCAGTGGTTTAAAGAATACCTTGCGGCGGAAGGTGCAGTCAAACAGAAAGAGAGTTGGGCAGGGTATAAGACCAGTGAACTATACTACGACTCGGTGGTTGCAGAAGCACTCGTTAAGGCAAAACGAGAAAAGTTACATTCACTACGCACGGCGTGTGATGCTCTACGAACAATCGCTGCAAGCGTTAGATCACAGGCTAAGTTCTGAAGATGAGCGGCATAGTTTCTGACGGCAAGAAATACTTGAATGTGGGGTGTGGTACACACTACATTGAGGGATGGGTAAACACGGATGTGTGGGAGGACCACGAGTCCAAGCACCAAACTACCCCTGATGTGCTGGTGCATATGGACGAGCCATACCCTATGGAGGACAATACCTTCGACGCTATCTACTTGGGCCACGTCTTAGAGCATATTCCGTGGCCGAAAGTGGGAGTGTTTCTTAATGACATGAAGCGCATTGCTAAGAACGGTGCCCCCATCTTAGCTGTAGGTCCTGACGTTCACAAGACTATTAAGCGCTGGGCAGAGAATCACGAGCCTTGGGATATGGTTGTTTCTACTATGGAGCATCAAGACATAGAATCTCAGATTCACCACATGTCTCCTGACGGAAAGTTTCTACCGAAGTCACATCCTGAGTGGTGGGACGGTGCAGCTCACCATTGGAATTGCTACGAAGGGCGTTTAGAGCATGTTATGCTTACACATTTCTATAACGTCGAAGTGTATTCTAAGTACGTCGAACAAGGGTTACCGGGCAATCGGGTGAACTGGTATGATGATAGAACAAATATTCGTTGGCCTGTCGTGGGCTACTGGTGGTGGCAGTGTGCCGTTATGGGGTTTGTAGACAAATGATTCACAATATTGCTGAGAGCATTCAGGGGCTTGCATTAGACACAGATTTATTGCGCCCTCTTGAAAACAATGCAAGGCGAGGGGACGTAGATGCAATCATGGCGTCCTACTCCAAGTTCGGGCAGGTTAAGCCTATCGTAGCAGTCAAGGGTGACAACGATACCCTTACTGTTATTGCAGGCAACCACCAGTTAGAGGCCGCAAAACGTTTAGGGTGGCAACAGATTGCAGTTGCTATTGTTGATATGTCAACCTCTGATGCGCTGGCGTTTGCTCTTGCGGACAACCGGATTTCAGAGTTAGGGGTAACAGACAACGACTTACTCTACGACATGCTAACAGATGCCATCGGTTATGACGAGGACTTTTTTGAGCTATTAGGGTGGGACGACTTTTCTGTTGCGGCCATTGAAAATACCTTAATTTCTGACTCGCTAGGCACAGCAAACGATCCCAATAGTGGGTGGACTGCCCCCGAGATTGTTATTAACGATGTAACATCAACGGAACCAGTTGATACTACCACGATTGATGATCGACCTTCGGCAACCGACCCAACTAGACTAAGCCCTACTGCATCGACAGAAAGTATTGTTTCACAGGGGAGTACTGTTACCGGAAGTTCAGGGACAACGAATGCTGCTATTCAGTTTACTCTTGTGTTTGAGAATGCAGGGCAGCAGTCAAAGTGGTATTCATTCTTGCGGTGGTTGAAGGATCAGCCAGCATATGACGGTGACACTACTTCAGAGCGGCTTCTAGACTTTATTGCTCAGCACTCTCCACAGGGGTAGTATGCCAAGGCGTCGAATGTTTTTAGACATAAGTTGTGTCGATGCGGCGAGAGAGCGAATGCGTCATGTGTACGATACGTTTGATACAGTCTGTGTCCAATTCAGTGGCGGCAAGGACTCGACAGCATGTCTGTATCTCGCAAAAGAGATACATGAGGAGCGTGGTCTTGGGCCTGTTAAAGTAATCTTCCGTGATGAGGAAATGCTTTCTCCTGCGGTAGAGGAGTACGTGAAGCGTGTCAGCAACTATGATTGGGTTGACATGGAGTGGTATTGCTTACCGCAGGGCCAAGAGTTGTGGGTTTTGGGACGCAGGCAGTATGTGTTGCTGTGGTCAAAGAAGCGAGAGCGCAGTGGGCGGTTGTTCAGACCTTTTCCTGAAGGGGTATTTAGGGCAGAGCACTTTGGCCTTGATCCAGAGAAAGCTATCCCTCGCAAGATTGACGAATACACTATGCACGGAAAGAAAGGGCGCACGGCATTCATTACTGGAATCAGGGCTAACGAGTCTATGATCCGCTATCGAACAGTGACACAAAAGCTGCACGAGAATTATATCAATCGCCCTTTCAAACTTTCCAAGGCCATACCCATGCGGTTCGCTAAGGTCATCTACGACTGGACTTCCGATGATGTACTGAAGTTTATCCACGAAGAGCATGACGGCGAGTACTGTGCTTATTATGATTATGCTGCAATGAGTGGGGCTAATCAGCGAGTCGGAATCCCTCTTCATTCAGTTGCGGCTCGACGCTTGTCGGATGTTTTGCGTACCGAGCCTGATTTCTACGACGAACTGTACAGATGCTTTCCTAGCATTGAGGCGCAGCGTCAGTTGTGGGGCGAGTACGACATTGAAGCAGCTATTGACCTTTATGCTGATGAAGGTTGGAAGGGCGTCAAGCACTGCGTTGACGACAATGTTTTAACACCAGGACTGCATAGAGCTGCGATGGTGTATGCAAATAACTTTAAGAAGAAGCACGCCACAGACCCATACGGATATCCAGTAGACCATTTGATTAGAACTTTGCTTTTAAATTCTTTTATGGGTTCTCCTAGTCCTGTCGGTCCTAAAACGAAGGCGCACAGTAAACGAGTTGCGCTATTGGATGAGGAGACACAGCAGTTAATGGATGCGGACAGTCTTGACATTCAAGACGACACTCGGTAAAGTAAGACAATGGATTATTGCAAAACCTCTGAGTTAAGCCCAGCGAAGTGGTCATCAGCGTGCTACCTTGTTAAACCTGATTACAAGCGACTGTCATCGTCTATTGATACGTACGGTGTTCTTAGTCCTATTGTAATTCAGAAAAATGGTACAATCATCGACGGGTACCATAGGTGGATAATCGCAAATGAGATGAAAATTAAAAAGGTTCCTGTGGTTGTTGTAAATTGCGACGACGTGGCGGCCATGCTGCTACACATTGACCTGAATAGATACCGTGGCATTGTTGTTGCTAAGTACCTCTCTAGGTTGATGCAGCGAATTATGCAGTCACAGCGGTACACCGAAGAAGAATTACGCACCAGGCTAGGCATGACCTACGATGAATTTGATGTCTTGCTAGACGGGACCCTAATTAAGATGCGTAAGATTAAACAGCACACGTATTCTCCGGCGTGGGTTCCGATTGAATCAAAAACCGGAGAAGACCTTCATATTGAGCGGCCCACGGGTCATTCCGAGCAAGCATAGGAGACTAACATGGATATGAATGCATATCAAGCGGCGGCGAAGGAAACAGCAGTTTTCCCACCAGACCAGGGCATTGTCTATACCGCCTTGGGACTAGCTAGCGAAGCGGGTGAGGTGGCCGACAAGGTTAAAAAAGCAATTAGGGATAAGGACAGTGTTTTTTCTGACGAGGTTCGGGAGAGCATCAAGAAAGAACTAGGGGACGTGCTGTGGTATGTTTCAGGACTTGCTTGGGAACTTGGATATTCTTTGGATGAGGTAGCAGCCGGAAACATCGCAAAGTTGGCTAGCCGGTATAATCGGGGCACGATTGGTGGATCGGGAGATGACCGATAAAGCATGGACCACCCTTGTACACGGTAGGGCAGAAGATGACGGTACATACGAAGTTGATAATATCTTGCGGAAAGGGTTAGCCGACTACTTAGTAGTGACTAACCCTATTTTCGTATATGATCGCTTTCAGATGGCGTATGTGCAAATTCCCAATCGCTTCGCTACTGGACGTGAAGTCTCAGACGGCGACACCTGCCGTTTAGACAGTTGGGAAGTGGTTAAAGACCGCTATGAGGTTGAGCAAAATCAGAAGATTTTGTCTCGGGCTATTTCCTTAGTAAATAAGTATGGTGATGCTGCCAAGTTGATGGGGTGTGGTGTTTTAGATGAGGGCCGTAAGTTTTTTGCTGTTGTCCATACTGGGTCATTGTCGATCAAGCTAGCTAACGGTCAGACAGACGTAGTTGATTCATACGTGGTTGTTATGTCATCCCACGACGGCAGCATTCCAATCTGCTACTACAACCTTGACAGTAGACGCAGCACCCATAGTGTTTACAGATTTAGTGCCTCTAAGGAGTGTGAGTTCAGTATCCGAAAGCGGCACACTCCAAGTGAGGCCGACTTAGACGGAGAAGCAAAGGAGGTATTGAATATGCGTGCGGCATGGTCGCAGCATGTAGTGGGTACGATATCTAGTATGTCTGTCCCTATTTCAGAGGCTTACATCACAACTACACTGGAGACTATGTGGCCGCTGCAAACTGCAAACACCGAGAAGAAGCGGGAGCATATCGAGTCAGTGCATAGTAGGGTTAAGACGCTTTACTTGGCTCCACACAATAGTGGTGCCTATGGACCTAGTAAGTGGGCTTTATTTAATGCAATGACCGAATATATTGATTTTCATAGAAACATCCCCGACAGGGAAGCAGCGCAGCACGCCTTAGAAATTGACAACTTTAGTCATCGCCTAAAACTTGAAGTGCACAAATGCATGAGTTTGTAATTTAGGGAGATAAAATGCACAAGTCAACTTCTTTAGAGTATGATTTCAATTTTACGCCGGATACCCATACCTAATCCGGCGCACAGGTTAAATCCGTGGACAGCGGCGTCCACTTGGTCATCGTGGACTCGTGCTTCAGGGAATGCTGACAGTTCGTCAATAAAGTCTGTGTTCCAAGCCGCCCGGACTATTTTTACGTTTCCGTTAGCAACCGCAGCCGCAAAAGGTTTGGCCCTAGTCGCTTTGTTACCAGTGGCTCTTTGACCAGAGAAGTCGTACCCTGCCAAGACATAACGGGCGTATTGGTCTACTAAGTTTTTGCCTGCTGATCCCGGCTCTTGTTCCATTTGAATTGTTATATCGGGGCCATCTTCTTCAGCCGTTTCCTTAATAAACTTTTCAACCTTCTCTCCTTTTGCACGGAGGCGGCGGACATCTAGAATGTAAAAGATACCGTTATCGAAGGCTCCAAGGCACCCAACGGTCCAGTCGGGGTCAGGATTAGACTTACTTGGTTCGGTTCCTGCTAAGTCCCAGAAACGTACAACGGTGGTGTCTTTACTCAATTCGGGCATTTCGTTTGGTTCTATGATCTCAAGGTTGTTGCGATCAAACATTGATCCTAGTGTCGTGGCCCACCAGTCACCAAACTCTAGACGCTTGCGTTCGATAGGGTCTAGTTCTGCAAGCATGGCCCGATATGAGTTGGCATCAATTCCGGGGTTGTCGGTCAGCATTGAAGGGATGAAGATACGCCCCTTCTCTTTACCCTCGACTAAAAAACGTTGGCGCACCCAGTTAGGTGCGGGGTTAGTTGCACATCGCATCCGTAAGGGTACGGTAGATAGCGGGCCGCTAGGCGGGCGGCGCAAACGTGAGAACATGTAGCGATAGTCGGATTCTCTGATTTCAGTAATCTCGTCCATTCCGATGAACTGAAACTCCGAACCTTTATAGCGTAAGTAGTCGTTTACGTTGTTGAGGTAACCAAATGTTATTCGTGCTCCACTGGGGAAAGTTGCAGTGTAGGCGTTTGCATTCCAATTAACATCGTCAAACTGCATAATCCATTCTCTGAAACGGTCCATTAGAGCGCCGGGGAGTGCAAGGTCAGCGTATGTGCGCCTGAACAAAATAGCGCTGTAGTTTGGAACGTCCACGTATTGTAGGGCGGCCATAATAAGCGCTGATGACTTTCCTCCGCCAGCGGCCCCACCAAACATTACTTCTTGGCCTTCTGACCGTAGAAAAACTTTTTGAGTGAGTGAGGGTTCTTCAACCCAGTAGTCAGATCGCTTTGGCTCTAAGTATTCTTTGATTTTTTCCCAGTTGGGTGTCTCTGTGGACATATCTGCTTGTCTCCTAGACAAATAAAAGGTACAGTATACTTATGAAGAATATTCTAAATCGCTCCGGCGCTGCTCACATGCTGATAGGCGTCGGTATAACATTAATAGGCGTTGGTCTTAGTATACTAAGTTTGGGGTGGGGTCTGGCAAGCGCTGGCCTTGCTTGCGGGATTTACGGCTATCTCTTAGGGGCTGAATAATGGCGTGGAACTTAAGTTCAAACAAATCTCTTCAAGCTGGGATTGATGGGCAGCAGAAAGCAGCACCTATTTCAGTAGGTGCCCCAGTGTCGTACAGCCCATCGTTGAGTTTGGATGGCCGTGGGTACCACGATGGTTGGGATATTGTTAAGGCTTACAAGGAGGGGGTATCTAAGGTTACTTGGGTGTTCCGGTGTATTGATGTTATTTCATCAAACCAGGCACGGTTACCTATGATGTTCCGTAAGGATAACAGCCCATTTGGTGAAGTGGTCGGGGATCACTCCATGTTGAAACTGTTCAACAACACCGCAAACGTTGGTGAGAACGCTTTTGCTTTCAGGTATCGTTTGTCTGCACAGTTGCTTATGAGTAGCCGTGGTGCTTTTGTCGAAATTGTTAGGGGGCGTGGTGGGAAGCCTATTGCATTGCACTTGCTGCCGCCTCAAACTACTTCGCCCATTCCAGACGTGAGCAAATTTGTGAAGGGGTATGAGGTTAAGATCAGTGCTCTGGAAACACGCACTATTAAGCCTGAGAATGTTATCTGGATTCGCCGCCCACACCCGCTAGACCCCTATCTGTCTATGACTCCGATGGAGGCTGCGGGCGTTGCTATTGAGTTAGAGAACTTGGCTAAAATGTATAACCGCAACTTCTTGATTAACGATGGCCGACCGGGTGGCTTGTTGGTTCTTCGTAGTGAGATTGCCGATGAAGATAAAGAGGAACTTCGTTCCCGCTTCCAGGGTAACATTGGGCGTACAGGGTCGGTGGGCGTTATTTCGTCGGATGATGGTGCTGATTTCGTAGATACTGCTGCTAGCCCACGAGATGCGGCTTATGTGCAGATGCGAACGATAACAAAAGAAGAGATTCTTGCTGCGTTTGGTGTACCGGAGTCGATTATTGGTAACTCGTCCGGTCGAACTTTCTCTAATGCTATGGAAGAAGGCAAGGTATTCTGGATGGAAACCATGTCTCCGCACCTTGACTTGATTGCTCGTTCGTTTGATAAGATTGACGATACATACTTTGTTGACTTTAACGTGGACAACGTGCCAGTTCTTGTGCTTGCCAAGCAAGAGCGGGAGCGCTACAATCTTACAGAGTTCCAGGCTGGCTTGATTAGCGCAAATGAATACCGTTCGTTATCCGGTAGAAAAACTGTTGTTTCCGATATTGCAGACTCTCTCTTGTCTAACCCGAATCAGACACCAATTGCAAACACAGAAAAAGCCATGAATGATCAGACTAATGTTGAAAGTGGCGTTCCTCTAGATATTCAGGCACAGAATGCTCAGCAGTCGGTGGTCACAGAGTTTAGCCCAGAAGAGGGAGGCTTTGTGGAAGCAGGCACGGTAACAGGTACCGAAAACATTGAAGCCCCCGCATCATCAGTTCCAAGCGAATTACAGGATGATGAAGCGGAGGGTAAGAAGAGTCTCCCTTTTCATCAGACCTAAAGTTTGATAAGTTCGATTCGCTAGCGAGTAGGTACTCAACTTGGGAAGAAAAAGCGTTATACAGGGTTGACTCTTTAGAAGATCAACTCTCTAAGCGGTTAGACACTATCATTGACACTCAAGAGCAGACAGTTCTTGATGCAATCGCCACACAAGCAGCATCGGCGTTACTTACACTAGGCGAAGATGCCAACTTTGCTTCGATTGTCCCCATGTCGGCCTTAGCTGTAAGCACCATACCGCTTACCGTTTTGATGAAAGACATTTATCAACAAGCTATATCTGACAATATAGAAGAAGGTTATGGTGACTCTGTAACCGCAGAGCAGGCAGATGCGGCCATCTCAGCACATCTAGCTACGGTAAACAATTTCAACTTTACGACACAGAATCAAGTTGAAGCGGCACTTGCTTCTGCGGCGCTAGGCCGTGACAAGGACGGCAGCGACCTCAACATTACTTTCAAGATAATTTTGGCTACTGTGCTAATCAAAGCAGTTTTCAATAAATTAAGGAGTAAGCGCAAGTCCATGATTGTAGATTCTGCTGTTTTTGGCCCGTACAATCAGGGGCTTTTCGATTCTGCGGCCAACGCCGATACTGGTATTAATAAACAGTGGATTGCGTTGAAGGATGAGCGTGTGAGAATTAGCCATAAGCAGTTGAATGGCGATAAGTTGCCTGTTAGTAGTGCGTTTTTTGTAGACGGCGTTCCAATTAGATTCCCGCACGACCCTTTGGCTCCTCCTGGGTTGACAATTAATTGCCGGTGTGTATTGAAGTTTACGAGATAATATATAAACCCCTCGCACACTTTTTATATAAACCCTCTCCAACGGGTCAGTTAGGGAGTGTACTATATAAGTGTCGCAGTATTCTTAAGGAGAGACATGACCACTTTAGTTGAGCATTCAGATGTTGTTGAGAACACTGATCCCGCTTTTGATTTTAAAGCAATTTCAGGACAAATCGGCATTGACAAGGCACAAGGCGTTGTTGAAGCCTTTGTTTCCGGTATAGGTAATAAAGATTCAGTCGGTGACGTTGTAGTTTCAGGGGCGTTTAACGGCTCTCTTAAACGGCGTAAGCCTCGTGTTGTGTGGGGCCATGATTGGAACCAGCCTATCGGTAAGGTCCTAGAAATATATGAAGTACCCAAGAGCGATCCTCGCCTCCCAGAAAAGATGAAGCAGGCCGGAATTGGTGGGCTATTTGCCAAGGTTCAGTTCAATCTCAACACTGAGCGTGGCCGTGAAGCATTTGCGAACGTAGCCTTTTACGGTATGGACCAAGAGTGGTCAATCGGTTACAAGACGATCACAGCAGATTTTGATGCTGGGCGTCAAGCCAACATGCTAAAAGAAGTTGAGTTGTATGAAATGTCTCCTGTCCTTCATGGGGCCAACAACCTTACTGGAACAATTTCTGTTAAAGACGACAGTGAAGGTGCTGTTGAAAAGGGCGGAGTGGACGACATGGATGCTGCCTCCAATCGAGTTGATGCCTTGTCAGCAATGATGGGCAGGATGCTATCCCAAGCCCTCAAGAAGCCAGTTCAGATTTTAAGTATCGCCGGAAACTCTGTCGTATTTCAGACGGGTGAGGACATAATGTGGATGGCTACATTCACTCGTGAGGGAGACCGTATCATAGTAGGTAAGCCCACCCGAGTAAAGCCAAAAACTGTTTATGCCCCAGTTGGTGATGCGGTTCCACCCTCAATGATGATTAAAGACCCGGATGAGAAAGACGCTCAAGAGCCAGCGGGGATTCGGGATGCTGACGACGAGCAGGGAACTTGGGCTACGCCCGATATTGCACTGGCGTGGTCAAAGACGTTCGGGTGCGCAGGATATCACTCCCACGGTGGAGGGTACTTGCCTTGCGAGTCGCATGAAGAGTATGAGGAAGCATTGAAGAAGTTTGATGGTAATGCTAACATCAACTCACACAATAACTACTTAGCCGGTGTAGTGGATGAAGAAGCTAAGGACGCTTCTTGCGGGTGCGAGTCAGAGAAGAGTGATTGTGCTTGTGACGTGGAGGAAAAGGGCGGCATGATGCGCTACCAGAAGCCTGACTACTTGAAAGACCCTATGGCACTATTGTTGATGGCATATAATGAGATGCTGAAGCTTCGTGGAGCAGGAGAGTTGCGTGAATTAACGTTGGCCCTAATTGGTGAGGTTGAAAACTTTTTGACGGAGGCTCCTATGTCTCGCCCAAGCGAGCAAGGGGAGAAGGTGACTTCAGGATTTGTTGTGCATGTTAAGTGTTCAGAGGTGGAGTCGTTTGATGTCAGCAGTGCTGTTGCACAGGTGCCTGTGTTTGCGTTCAAGGCAGACGATGGTGTGGACTTGCACTTCTCAGCAAAGGTTGAGCATGAAGAGTTGCTTGAGAAGGTAGCCTCAGCGTTGGCTGTGCTTTCTTTTGAGCCTAATATTTCAGTATCCAAGCCCGAGAATCTTGACACTGCCACCGGTGTTGAGTAAAATACTCAAGAGCAATAGGAGTTCAAAATGAGTGAAAAAATGAATGACAATCTTGACAAGTTTGAAGAAATCGAATCACTTCTTTCTGTTGAAGAGAAGGATGCTGACGAAGACAAGAAGAACGATACTCCTGTCTTTATGACGGACATCCATTTTAAGGAGGCGCTGGAAACTGGCGACCTTCTAGACGAAGGGGCGTTTTCTGCTCTTGATCCCGAGGATCAAAAGGGCTATGCTCTGATTAACGTTGTCACCGAAGAGACTAAAGAGCCGATGGGTTGGATGTTCCGTGACAAGGCTGATGCTGAGGTTGAAGACGTTGAAGTCAAGGAAGATGCCGATGTAGCCGATGTAGCCGATGTAGCCGTCGTTGCTGACGAGACTGAGGGTGAGCTTTCTGAAGACCCCACAGACTCTGTTGATGAGAAGGCCGCTTCAATCATGATGCAGATGGCCGCTGATGACGAAGAGGAAATGCCTTCAATGGTCGTGCCTGATTCACGCTTGAAGCAGATGGAAGACGACGACGACCTTATTACAGAAGAGAAGTATGATGGCCTTGACGAAGATGCCAAGGATTCATACGAGGCTGTAGACGTTTACGACGAAAACTCTGGTAAGGGGTATGGTAAGCGCTACCGCCGCCGTAGCCCACTAGAAGTTAATGCCATGCGTAAGGGCGAGTTTGATCTTGACGCAGAGAAGGCTGATGAGGCCCGACTAGTAATGGTCGCCACTGATGTTGCTGAAAAGGTTGACGGCGGTATTGAAGACATGTTTGACACAGAGGAAGACGCTCTTGAGCGTGCGGCTGTGCTTGGCTGTGAGGGTACTCACGGTGCGGGTGATAAGTTCATGCCTTGCGCCACTCACGACGAGTGGCAGAAGTTGAGTGCTGATAAGCCTGAGGCTACTCCTGAGGCTGCTCCTGATGTGGTGGAAAAGGCAGACGACTTCCTGTGCGGTTTTCAGCGTAAGTCTGTTGGACAGCCGTGTGATTTCTGTCAAGGCGGGTGTGCTCCAGAAGACGGACTACCCAGTTTGGCTGAGGTTGAGTCAGTCGTTAAGATGGCACACCCTGGCGAAATTGTTGGATCAGGCTACTCCTCCACGGACGATATGTTTGTCATCGACGTTAAGTGCGAAGACGGTACATTCATTGAGGTATTCCTGTCAGGCGAAGGCGACGAACTGGGTTGGCTGCGAGTTGACGAGAGCCTAGTAGCAGGCAAGTCCGCCGAGGAACTAAACATCATTTCATCATCTGACGCAGAAGCCGTTGCGGTCAAAGCGCTTGATGACATGGAACTTGACGTTAAGGGCCAAGTCATGGGTATTATGGTGGACGTATTCGCTGACGAAGATGTGTACGTTGTTGAACTTGACTCCGGTCAGAAGAGTTTTGACTTCTACGTTTCGGTAGAGGGTAAAGTTCTAGGATACGACGAGTACGACACGTTGGACGACGTTGCTTACGCTATGAGCGAAGAGGACGAGATCAAGGCACTTGAAGCCGAGCTTGAAATCAAGCGCATGTATTCACGTGAGCAACGTGAATCAATGGCTGAGTCGGGTGAGGCGATGGATGATGGCTCATTCCCGATTGCGGACGAGGCTGATCTAAAGAACGCCTTGGCTGCTTTCCAGCGTGCTAAAGATGTTGACGCTGCTAAAGCCCACATTGCTAAGCGAGCAAAAGAGTTGGGTCTTGAGGAAATGATTCCTGAGGACTTTGCTACTATTGCGGGTGACGCTGCTGAAGCCGAGAAGCCAGAAGCCGAGGTCGAGGTCGAAGACGAAAAGTCGGGCGACTCCGATTTGTTTTCCGCTCTAGAGGAGTTCCGCAGTTTGATGGATGACGGACTTTCCTAATTGGAGGTTAAGTTATTATGGGACCCTCAGAAGTGGGAAACAGAATTAGCCTCGCTAACGAAGCCCTACTCAATTTGGGGTCCAGGATTGTTTTAGGCTCCACGACAGACATCGAAGCGGTAGAATACCTAGAGACCGATGGCGAAATTTATGAATTTAGCCCGTTAGAGAGATTTGGTAATTCTGATGCTGACTGAAATTAAAAAAGCAGATGTCGGAACCTTCACTCTTAAAGTGGGTCCCGAAGTAGGGCCGAATGCTGATGCCCTTACGTCGCTTACCCGTGGTAGAGGTCCCCGGCGTGGTAACCTAGAAGACCTTTTGAAATACTGGCGTCCTATAATGAAGAAGCCTGGTGGCTTTCGTCGTTGCGTAGTCATCTTAATGGATAAGCCTCAGTTTGGTGGTAAGCCTCAGCGTATCTGCGCTTGGCTTCACCACGAGATCACGGGTAAGTGGCCCAACGAAGGTAAAGGTAAGGGCAAGGGTAGCCGTAAGCGTCGTGGCCGGAGTGTGCGGCGTGTTAGCAGTGCTGCTCGTAGGGGAAAGTCTGGGGTGCTACTTCAGCATCGCCAGGTAATTGAAGTATCTCCTTTGCGTATTGCACTTCGTGAGTCTAGAGACTTCGGTGGCGTACTGGTTCAACCTATTGCTGGGCGTCAGGCGGCAGTCGATATGAAGGCTGCGATGTTTTCTACGTATGCTTCAAAGGTTCCTGTCAATGGGGCGATGGATGAAAAGCGAGTAGGTGTTGTTGGGGCTAACTCACGTGTTGGACAGGCTGCTCAGGGTGTTGGGTCTATTATTCTTCCGGGCGACATTTCAGATTTTCGTAGTCCGATTCGTTCGCAAATCTATGAAACCCTCACTCCTGGTGGGGGACGTGGGCTTCCAAGTGCTAGGCGTTTGGTTCGTGGCGTAGGCCGAGGTGCTCGTAATCAGTTTAGATGTCCGCCCGGATTCCAGAAGGGTGGCACATTTACGAATTCTCAGTTTAGTACGTGTGGTGCCCAGATTTTGGGTATCCCCGGTAAGGGTGTAGGTTCTCCGTCTTCTGGAGCACAAAGGGCGTTGGCTTCTTTGGCCCGTGACGCTTCGCTTGTCCGTGAGATTGGTGATCTGCGTAGCAACCGTAATCCTTACGATATTATTCGTGCTGCTCAGATTCCTGTTGCCCCTAAGAAGGGTAGCCCGACTCGTAGACAGACATCTGTCAACACTGTTTTGTCACGTGCAAACGAGACCGATTTTAGTCTGCGTGCTATTAGGCGTGACGGCGTTATTTTGGAGCCTGTTGTTTCTTTGCAGGCGCTTGGCAAACTTGACGAATTTGACGATTTGGTAGATGGTACACTAATTGACCGGTACGTTGATGGGCAGATTGGTAAGGACATTGTTCCTGCGTTTTCTACAGGGCTTCGTGATGCTTATGTTGACATCCCTGAGTTGGGGGCAGTAAAGATCAGCCGTGTTGGCGGAGAGTTGACACCGACCGAAGTAGAAAGTCTGCGTAGAACTTTCCCGACTTCTATGCGTCGGGCGGCTAACTTGCCTGACCCAAGCGCCGGAATCCGTGACTACGCAGACAGGTCAGACGGTAGGTTCACAATAGATTTCGGTGAACTAAAAAACAATAAGTTTGAGGTTAGCGCTAACAGGAATAAGTTGATTCGTGTTGAAACAGCGGGAGGCAGTATTCGGAGTGTTCCGCAGTGGGTGTATGATATATTCTTGTCACGCTCTGCGCCACGTAGATCAAAAAATGATCCTATTTATGAGATTGTTGCAGAGGATAAGACAGATAACCCTTTTTTCTTGTCCACCAAGACAATAGCGTCTCTGACACATCGAACGTCTAATTATTACGAGTTAATTGAGGTTCGTGCTGCTATCTTTTCGGAAGGACTAGGTAGCATTGAAGTTAAGCGTCCCGGTACGAAACCAACCCCGAAAGGTGGGGGCGGTCGTGCTCGTGCATTGTTTGATCCAGGGCTGGACCGCTACAGGTGTCCTCCGGGCACCCGTTATGGTGGGCGCATTACTGACCAGTTTGGTCGGAACTGTGGGTATTCGCTCCCACGAACAGTTGTTAACAGTTTAGTTGACCTTGGCATTCGTATTGAGGATGCTATGGAAAAGCGTAGGAAGCTGCGCTCGGAGCGTGGGTCTCGGCGTGAGCGTCTTGGCTCTGCGATTAAGGAGAAGTACGATAATTCTCTAAATGGTCTTGCTGACGTTATGGATAAACTTGCTAGTGTCTTAGATAAGACGGAGGATAAGCGTCCGGGCCGGATTGGTCCAAGCATTGCTGATCGCCGTAACGCTGCTAAGTTGACAGACGAGGATCGTAATCTACTTGGGGGTGAGCCGTTAGCTGACGCTTTGGACAATTTAAAGAATGTTCTTAACGATCAAGACTTCAAGAATCCTGATCTTCCTGAGATTCAAAAAGCATATAAGGCTGTTGAGAAGGCTGCTGGTTTAGAGGCCGGTCGTCTCACTGATAATCCTGCAAAGACTGACAAGGATCGCAGTGTGGGTCGCCGTATTCTTGATTCTATTGCTAATATTCTGGATAGGTTGGGTAACTTTGTTGATCCTGACACATCTCGTCGTGATCGTGGTCAGAACCGTCGCCCTGCTGCGTCTGCTGCCTCTGCTCCGAAGGCTCCGAAAAAGTTTGATTCTCCTCGTAAGCCTAAGAAGTTAGATAACTTTTCACAGCAGTCTATTGGTGGCCGTCGTAAGAAGGTTGATGTTCCTGAGCTTAAGGATTTGTCTGACGATGATAAGACTAAGTTGGATGCTGCTATTCAGACTGAGTTTAATGAGTTGTCAGGGTTTTGGGCTAATCGTCTAAATAAGGGCATTAACGATTTTTCTGAAAAAGATATTAGGAAGTATCTAAAAGCAAACAAGAATAGTAAGGATGCTCGTGTTGAGCGCCGACGCTATAATGACTGGTTGGAACTCAACGAGTTGAAGCGTGTTCAAGATGAAGGGGCGTTTGGTGGAGATTACGAAGATTTTGTTGGTAGGTTAGCACCTAACCGTCGTGATTCTATTGTAAGTTCGCTTAAGCCTCCTGAAGCCCCTGCGGGTGACGTTGATGCTGATGTTCCGGGTGGTGTTAATATGGAGACGCCTGCTGATGAGTTGCCTGCGGTGGGCAAAGATTATTCGCCGGATGGGTTCAAAAAAGAGCGTGGCAACCTGACCACTGTGGAGTTCCTTAACGGCTTGTCTGATGAAGACTTAGAGAATTACAAGCAGGCGCACACAGCCGAAAAGGATGCGTCGGCGGCTGGCGGTAATCCGCCTAGTAAGGCTGTTCAGGATCGTATCAATCAAATTGAGCAGGTTCAGGCGATACGTAGCAAGCAGCGTGGCGAGTCTAAGCCACCTCCAACTTCTAAAGACTTGTCTGTGGATGGGTTTATGAAGGAGCGGAACGCTGCCTTATCGAATGATGACCTTGATGACATTTTTGCTGATCCAGACGGACTGTTTATTAAATCTTTGACTGACGAAGAGCTTGACGGATATATTAAGAGTTTCGACAACGATATTAACGATCCAAAGACGCCACCTTTGTCTCCGAGTAAAAAGAAGACCCAAGCAAAACTTGCTGCCGAGCGTGATGCTCGTGATGGTAAAGAACAGTCCAAAGTCGCTGTAGACATAGCCGAGTTGGAGATGGGTGATCCCGATCCAGACGGTTTCCATCCGATTGACAAAGTTGAAGACGTTGTAAACAATCCTGATCTTAACGATACCACGAACCTTCCAGACGGCATCATTAACAGTAGCGCAGATGGTTTTACAGGCTTTAAACCTAAAGCTGATGCTCATGCGTATCGGGAGAGCATTTATGATGATGAAGCGTTTAACGCTGAGCAGATTGCGCTAGCCGATCCAAAGGCTTTGTTTGGCGATCCTGATTTCGATATCAGCGACCCCAAGACTCGTGTTGGTGTGCTAGTTGTGGATAGCGAAACGGGTCATGTGATGATCCGTCATACTGAAGGAAACTTTGACGGGTACGGCTGGTCTTTCAGTAAGGGGGGGATCGACAATGGTGAAAA
>TARA_R110000803_G_scaffold16458_8_pt1 | contig 29067 bp, 47 predicted proteins | sample TARA_R110000803 | Tara Oceans TARA_R110000803 (sample SAMEA4397772) | marine metagenome | biome: Polar Biome; feature: [SRF] surface water layer (ENVO:00010504); material: water (ENVO:00002006), including particulate matter (ENVO:01000060) such as... | depth 5 m | reverse complement strand
ATAAGATAAATCTAACACCCCTCGTGGTGGACCATGACAAATAACAACATCAACATCATCTGGAATTGCTCTTCGCCAAAATCTATCTAACTTATTTCTAGTTTTCATAAAAGCCCACTGACCAAATTGAGGAGTATGTGGGGATCCAAAGATCTTAATACCTTCTATTTCATACGATTCATTCTCTAAGTATACAATGTCGTTTTCATTAAAGTCTGCTTTAGTTACTAACTTCTTTTCAATTGAAGTATCATGGTTACCTGCAACATATATCTTATGTTGTATATCTAAGCTGCTAAACCAATCAATGAAGTTTCTTACTTCAGGCTCATTAGTATGAGGGAACCTTGGGTTACTACAGTCTCCGCTATGTATAACCATGTCGATACCTTCTGGTACCTCTAATAGATTATGATATGTATGGGTATCCCCAATATGCCAAATCTTCATAACCTTATAATGCTGCTAATTGTGTTAATGAATCAGAGAAATCTACTCCAGCTATTACTGGATCTAGATCTTCTATCTTAACTTCGTTCATTACAAAAGCTTTATCAGCCCAAGTCTTAGAATTAACTGCTTTGTATTGATACATATCCATTAGGTTAGTATTATCAAAACAACTATTAATTGTACCTACTTCAAGATCTCTCATGATAGCTTCATCCATAAACTTAACCTTTTTACCTACTCTAGCAAAGACTGTTAACCAATGGTCAGTTCCTGTTGGATTAAACTCAACAGTTAGTAATGCTCCTCTTTTAAATGCGTTAAGTAATCTACCTGGATTCTTACAATACATTTCATTCTCTCTATCAAATCTTACTTCATTACAAGATGGGTATCCAGCTTTACATTTAGCGATAAATCTAAATTTACCAGTTCTACCGTCGATGAAGTTTACTGTTCTTAAGTCCTTAATTGTGTTGATAATTTTTGTCATAACCTCTATTTGTTTTTATTTATACTTAAAGATAAGAAATATTACTCGGGGAGGCAACTTTTCCCCGAGTTATTTTCAAGATTTATTCTTGATCGGTTTGTGGATGAAGTAGAGACCAAATGTCTTCTACGAAGTATTCGTCGACGTGTCGTTGTTCTAAAAGAGTTTGTAGTTTAGATTTGATTTGATCGATAGGAGTAGCTAAATTAGTCATATGTGAATAAATTAAGTTAAGTTATGAGAAGAGTATATCTCTCCTTCTTTAATACTTAAAGATACGAACTTTATTCCGGAAAACCAACTACTTACTAAGTTATTATTCAACTCTTTTCCTCTAATGACCTTCTGGTCTTATAGTTGATAGTATTTCCATTAAATCCTCTACTTCAAACTTACATAATTGTCCTTCAGATAGATCTTGACAACACTTATCAGTATTGATATAAATAAATTCCAATGACTTATCAATCTTTTCCCACTGCTCCTCAGTTAATTGTTTCTGACTCACAATTATTATAGGTTTTTAAAGAATTCTTTAATAAAATTATATACGAAGACTGACATCGAAAGAGGCCACATTACTATATGGTATACTCTCTCGTTGCTCGTCCATGGATCGCCTAAGGGACCCTCTAAGTTATTTATAGTAAACCTTTCTAATAGGGCTGAATATAGAACTCCTATGAATAAGTATGTAGCTATTGCTGTTATCATAATGATCTTTCTGTATTAAATGCACGAAAGGTACATGCGTTTCTCCCATTTATTAGAGGCATGCCATGTGTATCGTACGTTATTGAATCTACCTTAACTTTCTTATTCTTAAATCGTCCAGTTAGGATGTAATCTCCTGTTTTTATTCCTTGTAATTTTACCATATTTCGTTTCTATTAATCTAATTAATGTCTTACCTAATGTATGCTGTCCTTTAAAACTAAAATGCGCATCTTCTATATCGCCTCCAGTATCTTCCCATATGCTCTGAATATTTACTTCTTGTATTAAACGTGCTTGGTACCACAGCAATGTACCTACTCCTTTTTGAGTAGCTAAATCATGTAATAAGTTATACTTTTCTACAACGTACTTGTCGATAAACTGTCCTTGTTGCTCTCTAACATTTACAATATACGAAATTGTATCGTCAAACAGTTGTTGTATTGAGCGATCATATCTAGCTAATTTTTCGACATCGTAGCTGCCTGATACTAAATTTGGATAATGTTCTATTCTTACGTTGCTATTTCCAATTATGACTTGGTCAAGCTCCGAAGGAGTAGACCTAAAACTCCATTCAATAAACTTTTCACTTTCTACGGTGTTAGCACCTGGAATGAATAGCTGAGTTCTCATTGGAAATGTTTGCCCTGTAAGTATAAAGTCTCCTTCTTTAGCTTCATGAACAACTGAGAGTAGTCTGTCAAATATCTGATCGTTACTTGCTCCAGACTTACCTCTGTTTATTAACTTCATATCTAATTTCTGTGCAATACTATCGCCAAAAAAAGGTATGTTCTTTTTATTAGGGTAGTTATCGTGTTTACAAACAAATGTACCGTCTCCAGCTGTAAAACTATCTCCGACCATCCATAAAGTATTCTTTCCTACTTCCATAACATCTGTACTGCTATTAATATACAGCATAGTGATAAACTAACAACTGTTTTAGTTGATAATCCTTCATTAAAATGATAGTTTACTAATATTGCATAAAGTATCATTCCTATACCAAATCCTATAAACCTTGCTGGCCATAGTAGTCCATCCATTCCTAATACAGTGTACTTAGTGCCGTAGATATAGAAATATGATAATCCAATTCCTGCTGATGCTACTAAGAACTCATTCTTTCTAAACCAATCTGTAGACTTTAAAAACTGTCCGTTCAACTGATAAAAAGTAATAAAATGAGCTCCTAGAAACATTATGATTCCAGCTAATAAGTATTTACCGTTCATACTATGCGTAGATTACCAAACGAGTATTAGAGTCTGTGTTTAGTAGAGTTCGTTTTTTAGCTCTACCTACTGGTCTTTTACTTAGTTGCTCATAGCGGTATCCATCCATATTGATGTACATTCCAGGCATCACAAACTCTGCGATACGGGCGTTAATTCTCGTTGCTTTGACGAAGAATAATTGTGTTGGTTTTACTTTTTTTTCCATAAACTTTATTTTTATTTTATATCTAAATATACGAACTATTATTGTGAATTCAAACTATCTGCTATTAAATTTTTAAACTTTGTTGTCGACCAACCATGACTTCTGTCTAAGAAATGCACGGGAATCTTTAAATTATCGCCAGTGAAAGGCTTATCTATGTAGTCATCTCCTAAGAATCTTATATCGAATTCCCCTATTCTTAATAGGTCTAAGAGCTGTTCCTCATAGGTATAACGTACTACATCATCAATATATTTCAATGAGAGCAACATGTCTTTACGTTCTTCTACACTAAGGATAGGCTTTAACTTAGATGGCCTTTCTATGGAAGGATCAGTATGTAGTAGCACAACTAAACAATCACACTTTTTTCTCATCTCTTTGAACATTGCTATGTACCCTGGATGCATTACGTCAAAATTACCTGCTATAACTCCTTTCATATAAGTTTGTAAAATACAATTCCATAACCTATAATTAGGTTTAAATTTACTGCTACTAAGTTCCATTGCTTAGCTATCCATACTTGAGGAAGACATAATGATGCTCCAACTAAATAGGTATATACTCCTATATTATCATAAGGTAGGAGGTAGGGAGAAAGCATAATAAATGCTGTTCCCATATAACCTACTCTGTTTGCTAATCTCTCTATTGGTGTTAGCTTTCTAGCTTTTACTAATAGGTTGATAAATCTAGTTCCTAATTTCTTATTCTTCATTACTCTCCTCTAATTAATTTTCCATTGTATATTTCCCAATCCTGATACTTGTTACCGTCGTCTGCAAATAAATTCATATTACCGTCTGCATCTTTATCATAGAACTCAACCCAGTATATTACTTCATCTGTTCCACTGTAATTATTCTCTATATACCAATTAGTATTATCTGCTACGTGATCATCATGAGAATAGAAATTAAGTATTTGAATATACCATCCTCTATATAGTTGTACATCTCCATTCCCATCACCTGTTCTTAGTATAATGATCTCTTCTTGTCCATCTGAATCTATATCATAGAAATCTATATCCATAGTGATTGAATAGTTCTCAACATTAGGAATGTCTACTTTAGTTCCGTCAGCTAATGCTATATAAGAAGCATCTCCAAAACTTAGGTAGAAGTAATCCTGTGCACTGTCGTTATCGATATCTCTGGCTTCCATTGTATTTGGAAATTCGTTTCCTGTTCCCAAATAAGTGTATACTTCTTTAATTAAGTTTCCGTTATTGTTTCTATATAATAGATCTTTAGGAAGTAGCACATCTAAGTCTCCATCATTATCGATGTCAATAGTAGTTCCTGTATGGAAAAAGTCTATTGAAGAAGTATCGGTATGGTATGTGAAATCTCCTGTACCGTTACTTAACAACCATATTGGATACTCTCCAGGATGGAGTTGATTTTGTGCATCTAATCCATGACCTATAAAGAATATATCTGCTAAGCCGTCTCCATTAAAATCTGCCACTAATGACTTTCTACTGTGTATAGGACCTTCGAACTTACCGCTCATTATAGTATCTTCTGTTAAGATACCTTCACAGTCTCCTTTAAAGAATTGAATTTTATTTCTTACTTCTATATTATTAAATGAAGACACATAGTCTGAGTTGCCGTGAACAGCATCCATATACCCGTCATTGTTATAATCTAATATTGCTAAGTCTGGAGGAGTTCTAAAATTCATATCAGACCAGGTTAATGTATAGTCGTTATGATTCTTCCAATGTTTGGTATAGCTAGAAGGTTTTGTGTAGTCAATTGTTGGAGTTGCTCCTATACATGTTACTACTACAGGAGGTTCCGGTTCTATTAACGCTTCTTTTTCACACCCTACTATCAATAGTAAAGGTAGAATAAGGAGCCCCCAACGGAGCTCCCTTTGTTTGTTTCCCCTACACATTAAATTAAAGCTGTTGCTAGTTTAAACAATTCTTTATTCACACTTAAGTCTTTTTCGAAAGATTTAATCTTACGAACTTTTCTTACTTTAGCACCTTTCAATGCAGCATGAAACTCTCCTTGAGTAATCTTCTCTTGAACTACGTTGAATACTTTCCAAAGACTATCTCCTACATCTTCTTTCCTCTTTGGATCTAAGATATCAGTAATAGTTTCTTCATCGTATTCAAACTCCTTAGCCTTATCTGAACCAATCTTAATTCCGGCTCTTACTAGCATTGCATCAACTGCTAACTTATTCTTTTCCTCTTCAGTAAGAATTCTATTTCTCATACTGTTTAGTACCTCTACCTTGTTAGGAAGATCTTTGACTGCAAGTGATACAACGTCTCTAAGCTCGTTAAACGTATAACCTTTATGCTTTATTTTGAAGTCAGAAAACTTCTCATCAGCTACAACTAATCCATTCGAACAAACTAGTCTAAAAATACCAACTGAGAACTGAAATGATTGTAAACCATCATGAGAGTTTGTCATAATAATACGTGGAAAGGCATTATCACCATCTGTACTAGTAATTTGGATATCAGGATTTTGAAACGATACCATATGTTTACTAAAGATTGTACTGTCACCTCTCGTCTTTCTTTGTGCAGCAGTAACTGGTTTCCAGCCTAGTTTAGCTAGATCATCAATAATTGTTTCCGTATTCACAAACAGATACTTTCCACTAACATCAGGGTTAGTAGGAGCTTCAGCGAATGCTAATGGACAAACTTCTTTTACTTGCTCTTTTGTAAGGTAAGAGTCTAGACCTTTTTGAAAATTTTGAATCATAATTATAACCTTTTAGTTTTTATATAATATAAAGATAAGAAATAAAACGTTGTGAGGCAACTAAAAGAGTGTTTTTTTCCAGTTACTTGTAAATATTTCCGTACCTGATAGCTTTTCATACATTTTTTCGCCAGGAGATAGGGTAGGTTTATATCCTTTGCTAATTCTATCATCCCTAAACCATGAATTAATTTTAAGAGCTTCTTCTACTCCAAAGTGCTTTACTAAGTGACCTATAACCATTGCCTGTATCCAAGCTATTGTTTTATTAATACCTCCTATGTGCCAAAATTTAAACTTATCTAAATTTAAGTTATCGATTAAGTCTTGTTCACTAAGTATGGAATGATGCATTGAGTGAGTTTGGTTACATGAGTTACAAAATGCTTGGTGGCTAAACTTTAGTGGAAAGGGTGGAATTGATTCATGAGTTCTTTCTCCTGACTCTAAAGATTCATAAAAGTTACATTTAATTGGATCGTCAGCAAATAGAACGTGCTTGTAAGTATCTTTTTCACTGCTGATCAAGCGTTCATATTCTGGTGATAGCTCTCTTAACATGGCATGTATGCATCCTTGTTCAATAAAACAAGATATTTCCCAAGGTGCTTGTGTGTCATATGCTGCTATTACTTTGTTATATACTTCAAGTGCCTTATTAATTGCTCTAGTAAACATTTTAGTATCCTCTACTTTTATAATATTCATATTAGGTATAGTAGAAGCATCAAAGTAATGCAATGGGAAGTTTAGGTTTATTAAATCATCCAGAAAGTAACTTACAAACCTATAATAAGCATTGTTGGCTTGTAGGTACCATACATCTTCGTTGAGACGGTTAAACATATTAGCAATAGTTAAACGTTCCTTCTTTGGTTTCTCCTTAACTGCTGGTTGATCTACATGTGAGAATATGAAAGGCTGTTCCGGAAATGTAGGTGCTTCTAAAACTAAAGAATCTAAATCAAGATGTAGAAAAGGCTCTGTCTGTTCTTTCATTGCAAGAAGTTTAGGTATTGCGAATGCTTTGGCTGGTTCTTTTGCTAGTACTTTAGTGTCAATTTTAGTATAAGGTATTCCTATTTGATTAAATACTAATTTACACGTATCATTCGTATACAATGTTGAGCTTCCATAATGTTTATTTATTAAAAGTGTAGATAGCATATTGATATACATTTCATCCTTTTTAGGATCAAATCTTTTCGGGCTATTAAAGGGAATATAACTTTGTATTACTTTCATTGTGTCATAACTTTACATGCTTCTAAAAGCTTCCAAGTATCAATACATTTGTCTGTCTCATCTCCTTTTTCATGATAAAAGTCTAAGCATGATTGAAGTGCTGTAGTCCATTCACTTTGAGGAAGTGTTATTTCATATGCTAATTCAACGTCTTCAAAACTAATAGAAAATAGGTCAGCTGATTTATTTCTGTTTGATAGAGCATTCTCTATTCCCATTACTATTCCGTCAGTAACTGCTTTAGTTTTCTTACGGAATAGAGTTTCAAATTCGCTTGTGTTTGTAAACTTTAATTTAACCATATTATTCTCTTGAACCAGATTTCTTTCTAAACTCTAATGACTTTGTACTATCGATAATCTTTTGAGTATTTTTATAATATACTTCTCTATTAGTTAACGACATGTAAACTGGACCCTCAGTAAAGTCTACGGTTCTCATTGGAACATCACTAAAAGACATTCCATGTTTTGGTTGTTGTATAGGTTGTCTATATTGTCTAGGACCGTCGTAAGATCTAAATACCATAGAAGTTACTCTATGCCATCTATCTAATTTATCCATCCATATTTCTAATACTGCTTCCGTAGGGAAGTCATATCTTAGCTTCTCAGTATTTCCGCCTTTTTCTGCCATAACCTTTATTTTTCTTTATTACTTAAAGATACGAATATTATCAGTAGAAACCAACTGTTTGTACATAATATCTGCTAATTGTTTCTGTGTACCTTTATCATAATGTTTACCGTCAAACCTTTTATATTGATATGCCTTTGTTAGTTTAGAAGTAAAGGATTGTTGTAGAAGTAAGTAAGGAATCATATCCATATAGTATGGATTATGTTGAGGATTGTATAGCTGCTCTGGGTATTCATCTACATGGAAGTATAACATCTTACCTCCTCTATTTTCAATATAGTTTTTTATTGATACTATATCAAGTGCTAATTGTTCTAATGTAATATTCTTAAGCTTTTGTGAACCGGGTGGTGCTTCATATGTTAAAATATTAGCTGGGTTTGTTATACCTACTAGTACTACTGCATTTGATAGTTCCATATTAATAGGGTCCTTTTTCCAAAATGGAGCTCTTAAAAGGCCTCTATAAATGTCTTTGTTACTTTGAGCATCAAATGCAATGTTCTCATACTCTACTCCAATCTTATCAGCTAGTATCTTACCCCAAGCAAATTGTTGTCGTAACTCCGTCATTTTATCTTCTGCTGGTTTACCTATAATCTTAGGTGCCATTGCATTTACAAACTCTATTGCAAGTTCTTTTAAGTTGCCCTGTCCTTGTCTAATTTTATTCAACCATATGTTCTGTTGATACTCATGTGGTACTGGTCCTAGAAAACTATATAAATCAGGCCATTCCGTTCCGTAACCTGCACAGTGACTATCTCCAGTCACTATTAATCTTTTTACCTCGCTCATATATTTAAATTAAACTTCTATTTTTATCAAAGTATAGTTTACTATCTACGATAGTGATTTTACATAACTCACACTTACCACATTGTACATTATTACGCTGTGGATTCCAACAACTCCAAGTTTCATATAAGAATTCATCATAACCATATTTCTGAGCTTTATCTAAGAGTTCATGCTTAGTAGTATCCATCATCGGAGTAGTAAACTTAAATTCATCCTTCCAAAATAGCTTACCATTATCAGATACCCCATCATCTTTTACATAACCAACAACAGATTCTATTTTATTATCCTTACATACTTGATGAAAATACAGTAATTGATTTATATCTCTACTAAAGAAACCAAGTTTATGAGCTCGTTTACCTATATCTAAAGTATCATCATCTAATGTAGTTACATCCTCATATACAATTTCAGGTAGTAAGTTATCCGATAACTCTGGATATTTTTTTTTAAATTTATCATAGAAATTCTGCCGTGATACTTCTTCGTGGAAATATGATTCCCTTCTCATTGTAGCCCCATCTATAAACTTAACTTTAACAACAATTGGTTGAACTTTAATTTTTTGTACAACTAAACAATCTAACAAATATGATGTTGTATCAAATCCACCTGAATAAAAAACGTTTTTTAACTTGCTCATATATCTAGTTGTAATTTATATCCTCCAAATAATATCATATAAGAAGTAAGTCTGGTTCCGTATCCATCTCTGAATTGAGTTCCTTTTCTAAACCATTTCTTAACATTGCCTTGGCCAGCTAAATGTGCTGCTGCTAATACTCCTGATTCTGTTACAATTACTCCATGTACTACTTGACCTTCATACTTCTCTATTAATCTACGAAGTTTTTTTCTATTATGCAACATTAATTTTCTCATTGCAGTTTCTTGTAGCATTGGAGAGTTTAGAAACTCTTGACTGCTAACTTTAATACCTAACCCTTTTAAGGTAGCTTTACCAAATTGATACTTACCCATGTATCCGTATGTGTTAACTACATCGTACCTGTTACCTGATTCTCTATGTCCTATCGCATCTAAGAACTCATTATGAGCTTTAATTTTCATAGGTAAAGGTACTGGTATGCTAAGTGGTATCGAGGTAAGAACAATAGGTTTAGGTTCTAGTTTTACTATTGGTGTGTAAAATATTCTTGCTACATATGTCGGGGAAAATGCCATGACTGCTGTAAGCATAATAATTGCAAGCGGTAATACTATAATTTTTTTCATAATAAAGTTTTAGTTAAAATAAGTCTAGGAAGGATGTTCCTATCTCTTTATCTCGTAACTGTTCATTACGTTCGTGCTTCTTTACTAAATCATCTGCTACACGTCTCTCCAATGGTTTACGTTTTTTAAACGTAGAAAACTTGTTAGATTTGTTTTTGGCCATGGTAATAAATAGCTTTATAGTTTAGATATATACTCATCTCCAGGAGAAGAATCATCATACAGCCCTAAATCTTTTAAGTGATTTATAGTATGATCATCCATTTCCCATTCAAATTCGTCCTTTGATTTATCAACATAATGCTCCATAGCATTTACTTCATCATCTGATATAGCTGATGTAGCATATAGAAAAGCACAGTTATAACATAAGAATTCTAAGTTCTCTAAATGCCAATTCTTTCTATTACCATCCTTATGGTTTAGTATGATTGGTACTTTAGTATCATGAACTCTTCTCTCAGCAAAAGTACAATGATTACATACTTCATCTATTAAACATTCTTGTATGATTCTATACTTAACCTTTTGAGGGTCGAAATGTTCTATAGGTACCCTACCTTCTAGTAAGTCCATGAGAGGAGGTTGATTACCTTTATTAGTTAAGAACTTAGGAATTCCTTTTCCTTGTTGGTTTTTATGGCATTCTAAAAGCGACTTACCGTCTTCATCCTTATACATCTTAGCATACTTCTTATAGTGGTTATAAGATACATGAAGGTATCTGGCTGCTGCCATATTAGAACGAGTCATTTTCATCGCTCTTTGGATGTCTTCTTTAAGTAGTATTTTAGAAGGTCTTGCCATTAATAATCTATTCCGGAAATGCCATTAGGTGATTCGTCTACAGAAGATTCAACTGGTGATTCATCATCTAGTAAAGTAATTAATGCATCCTTTACAGATTGTGATACAGCTGTTTCGTTAAAATTGTCTGTGTCCTCAATAGCTGTTATCTCTAGTAAAGCTTGCTTGTCTCCTCTTAGTTCAGCATCCTTTAATGCGATTTGGCGTGCTCTTCCTGCATCCATAATGATAAGGTCATTATAGGTATGGTCTCCAGAGCCTTCTGTTGTAGTTATACCTACTACTGATTCGACTGTAGAACAATTAACACAGAAGTTATAACCGTAAGTTGTTTTTCTAAGTTCTGGGTATGGCTCGTCACATTTTGGACAAGGGATCATTTTTAAATTTTTTAACATATGTAACCTTTTAGTTTTAAATTATAGTTAAATATACGAACTTTAACGTTCATAAGCAACTTATTAACTGATTAGTTGCAAAGCCTCCCAGACATCGTCTGCAGATTTAAAGTTAACTACTTTTTCTTTTTTGCCTACTTCCACTGTAATTGTACCATCCCATTCTGGGTCAGGTAATAATTGGTATAGGTAGCATTGTATTAATGCCTGTTGTTCTTTATTGAATGCTATTTTAATTAAGTTCTCGATTACGTCAAAAAACTTATCTTCGTATGCTGTTACGTCCATACCTATTTCATCTTGAAGAAAGTCTCTTCTATCTTCAATCTCTCTAAGGCCTTGGATAACTGCTTTGAAACTCTTTCTATCCATATCCTTCTTTTCTATAAGTACTGATTTAATTCTATATCTAAGTGGGTGTCCTAATTCATGTAGGACTCGACGAATTCGTTTGATTGGTTCTGTTTGTGTCTTCATAAGCTTCTACTATAAAAATTTTAGTAAATTCTGATAACGGTAATTCTTTTCGTTTTGCAAAAGATAACTTAGCTTCCTCTATTGTACCGGATTTGATTTTAGCAATGATCTCTTTGCTAGGGTCTTTTTTTGAGTAGTAACCGAAGTAGCTTATCATACTTCAGGTTGTGGTTTTGGAGAAGATGTAGGATTTTGCCCAGACAATGCCTTTCTTATAATCTTATCGAAATATTCTATATAGATAAAGAAACCAATAATAGTTTTATCTTTTAAGTTTCTATCTCTTTCAACTCTTAATTCATACTCACCTAAGCCTTTTTCTAGTCTAGATTCTAATTCAATTGCGATATCATTCTGCTGTGTTGGTGTAATTTTACCAAACGTAGTAGGTAGAAATTGAACTTTCACTCCTTTTTTCTGTGGGTCTTCGTTAGTATCCACTTTAAGTACAAAGGTATGACCAGCAAATGTTACTTTAGCTGCTTCATTAAGTACTTGCTTTACTATTTTTTCTAGTTGTTTCATATTATAAAGATAAGAAATAAAATTCTGTTATACAAATAAATAGCTAGTTATTTTACTATCCAAATAGCATTGATTTACTATTTGTATTGTTCTCATTTATTACGTTCCACTTAGCAACTGATCTATTTCTAGCCCATTGATCAATAGTCCACTGTAATCTGTCTGTTTCGAATGTAACTCTTTCTTTAGAGCCATCTGTCATTTTAAATTCAACTAAGTACTTCTTCATAGTATTTTATTATTTCTATTTTTAAATTACCTAAGGTAAAAGTACCTTTGGTCTGTTCACTTTGCTTAAGTATGGCAGCTAACTGCATGAGATATGTAAAGTCCTGCTGGTTAAATGTCCTTCCGTCTATTGATATAAATATAGCGTTTTGCTTCTCATTATCAAATGGAAGTAACTTTCGTTTCATATCGATTATACTATCCTTCTGCTCTTTATCAATATAGTCTTTATAATCCAAGTCACTATATAATGTATCGCACCAAGGTTCTAAAGCTTCTAAGAGTTGTGCATTTCCATTACGTAATATAATTCCTCTATCAAACTTAGGATTTATAGTAGGGTATTGATACTCATCATTGTGAATCCAATCACCCCATTTACGAATGTATTCTTTACGGCAGCGTTCCATAGTATCTTTATAGTCTGAGTTCTCTATACCAACTCCAGCGTTCCATTTATGACCTCTACAAGTCATATGGTAGCACAAAGCATCTCTAGATTGAATCATCTCATAACCTGCTTGAATCCATCTGTTAAATATATCAGAGTCTTCATATCCGTAAGGAGCAAATCTTTGATCATGTCCTCCAATACATAAATGATCTTCTTTATAGAGCATCCAAGGAGCAAATATACCTTTAGTAGTAACTCCAAATTGTTTTTTAATATGCTCTCCTACAAACTTCTCAAATATATCCCACTTAAAGTCTTCAGCTTCCATACCAAAGTTTCTTACTATTTTCTCTTTACCGGCAGGATGTATTGGTGGCTCTATTCTAGTGGCACAAACAATACTCATAGGTTTAAGATGCTTTAACATATTTTCAAAGTACCCTGGACCTATTATCATATCTGAATGTAATATAGAAACGATAGGAGTATTAGCCATCTTCATACCTTCGTCGTACCAATGTGTATGCCCACGTCTCTCCTTAGCAATATGAAATGTTAAGTCCTTATTAACTAATGTACCTAACCATTCAGCTGTACCGTCAGAGGATGCATCATCAATTATAATTATATCAACATCTTTAGCAAACTTAAGTAAACTATTATAAGTATTCTTTAGATGCTCTAATGTATTATAGGATGGTATTATTACTGTATGCCGCATATCATTCCGTATTCGTTCTTTTTAGGCATTCCGCCCCATTTCTTATAAAACTTTTGAGCATTTATTTGCTCATGTTTACTTTGTCTAGCTGAGGTCTTATTATCATTCTCTTCTAATCTATGTGAACCTCTTGCACCGAAGTGCCATACTACTGATTTAGTAGGCATCATAAACTCTACTCCATTCTGTATCATTCTCCAAAATAGATCATAATCATCCCAGCTTGTAGGAGCGAATTGAGGATCATTACCTCCTGTTTCGTCCCATACTTCTTTTTTAACCAATCCAGATACTCCTTCACCTTTAGGTATCATAAAATCATTCATCTTAGCTAACTCTTTAGCATACTTAAACATTGCATGTTGGTTAAAATCATCATGATATGCTCCAAAAGCTTCTTTAGGAACAAAATGAGTACCGGGTCTATCTGTATCGTTAAACATATTAGGCTCTATTCTAAAAGAATTAACCCATAGTTTCTTATCTTCATTATCATCATGCACCTTCATTAATTCTAAGTCCCAGTTAGGAGTTACAACAAAATCTGAATGTAAGAAGTTAATGTATTCTGTCTCTACTTTTTCAGCACAGAAGTTCATTCCTCCTCCTATACCTTTTGGCTTATCGTTTGTATCTACATAATAGGTTACGTCGTAGCTCTCAGCAAAACCTTTTAGCCATTCGTTTGTTCCGTCAGTACAATTCTCTGCATGAATAATAAATGGAGCGTCTTTCCAATATGAATGCTGCCTTACAGATCTTATAGCGAGCTTAAGATATGGTAAGTTGTTATGTGTACTAATACAATGTGTTATCATAGTTCTGCTAAAAATTTACTCATAGCTGCTATACTAGCTGTTTGATAGTCTTTAAATACTTGATCGTTTCTAGTAGCATCTGTTCCCATACGCTTACTAGGATGCTTATAGTTATGTCCTTTCAATCTAGAAGTAACACATATTTGTATTATTTCTTTCTTTCTACAATACTCCTCAAAGCAAGTATCTTCTCTAACAAAATGCATACCTGGTGCTATAAATGGAGTATCGAATCCTGAAGAGATACAAACTAAGCTTCCATCTATCTTAAGAGGTACTTGTTTAATATTTATGTCACCAGCCTCGTCGTTAAACTTATCTAATTCCTTCTGGGATATATAGTCTTTGTATTTTAATGGTGCTTCTAATAACTCAATACAATTTTCTCTATGTTCTGTAACACATTGACATGGTTTACTAAAACCTTGAAGCTTATCATGAGTTACTATATCCCAAGAGTTATCCCACATAGGTCTTGAAGCAAATGTTACTACATGCTTAACTGGTACCTGTAATGCTCCTAACACAGCAAAGAAGTCTCTCGGCATTAAACAATCAGACTCTCCCCATACAGTATACTTTGCATCGACATCGTATACTTGTCTTCTCCAATCAGCTATATTATAGAATGGATCTTTATCTGTCTTGATAGTTAATTCCGGATTAAACTCCTGCATTAGTCTATGAGTCTCAAACTTATTAAAGAAGTCTCTAGGTGATGCATGCTTAGGTTTTTCTATATAAGTCTGTTCGTTATAACAGATCTTAATTTTAACCTCAACATCTGGTGCTGATTTAATAGCTCTGTATATAGAGTCCCAACATTCTTCTATAATGTTAGACTCGTACCACATATGGTGTATTTGTAATAGTATCATGTCCAGTTGCTTTGTAATATTATTCCGTTATAATTTTTAGATATCTTATCCTTATCGAACCATTGGTTAGTGACTTCGAAATCATATAACTCTTTCCAGTGGTATACTTTAAAGAATGGACCGCAAGGTATAATTGGTATAGGTCTAACAGCATGTAGATATTCACCATACGTTAATGTCTCTCTAAAATGAATACCATATTGACTCTTCATAGCTAAACAAAACTCTTCCATCTTAATATTATTAACCTGAAGGTATGTTCGCTTAAAGCTATCGATTACTTCTCTATTCCATAGATGAGGATTAGGACCGTAGTCGTATATCTTATCTCCTTTACCGCCAAAGATAGTTCTATAAGCTCTTACTGCTTTAGCGTAACCAGTATTATTATAGTCTCCTCCTTTAAGTAACGTTTCATACTCCATCATTTGCTTATTCTCATACATAATAGTATAAGGAATATTATCATAGGCAATGAAGTCTTTTATGTAAAATGGTTTAATAAAGTAAGCATCTGAGTCTAATATAAGAATATTATCTGCAGGTATCTCATCGAAAGCATGAAGCTTAATTAGCATCTGGTCTTCCCATCCTCCTAGTTGATTCTTAATTTTATATATCTCTTCATCAGATATAAAAGTATATCCTTCATCACCTATAAGGTCTTCAAGCATTCCTTCTTCTAACTTAGGACAAGATATAAAGAAAGGTATATCATCTTCATTCCATTGCTCTATTGAGTCTAATAGTCTCTTTACTCTCTTAAAGTCTCCTTTATATGTTTTACAGTATAGTGCTAATTTACAATTCATCTATAGTTATTCGTTCAAACCTTTTATCTGCTGGGTTACTATTAGACAATATACGAACTTTTATTTTATTATCCAAGAACCAATCATACATTTCTTTAGTACAGTCAATAGTTTCTTTTAGTTCTAAATAGTCTGGTCCTCCATCTGCTTTTATCTTATACAGTTCATGAGCATGTTCTTCATGCCAAGCATCACCTAACTTGAATCCATTCTCAGGCTCAAATTTAGATAGGTCTCCTATGTCCCATCCAATAGTAACAATGTCTTTACATCCTAAATGTAATGCTAAAGGGAAGCCTGTCTCATACATAATACCGGGACCCCATATCGCTTTACCTTCTCCATATGCTTTCCAGTTATCAAACTCTCTACTAAATGCAGTTGTTTGTTTCATCTGTACCCATGGAGTTGAGTAACAAGGTATTAATATATCAGCAGGTGACTTCCATTCGTTCTGAATTCTATTAATTTCGTATGGCATATTCATTGCTGTTAACTGCCAATGTACAATCGTATCTTCGTTATAATATTCATATGGTTGGTAAGAATAGCAAGACATTAAATGAAACGTTGCTACTTCTTTAACATACTCATATGATTGTTTACATGCTATTACTAGTTTACCTTCTAGTTTTTCAAGTAACTTAGATCTATCTAGCTCTGTTAGTGAAGGTCCAGCAGTAATTAAGTATGCTGTTTGATCTTTAAACTTATCTTTGAGTAACTTAATTCTTTCGTAACTGTCTTCGACTTTATATATTTCCTTCTTTAAACTCATTGTATAATATTTCTCCTACTTTAAATTGCCATTCATAATCTATGTCGAAAGCTTCAAGTTCAGCCATAGGGAATAACTTTATACCACCTTCTCTCTCAAAGTCTCCCATGAACCTGTCATCCTTTATTATATCTAATCGTGAAGCGTATAAGACATGAGCTGCTTCTGATGTAGGTTCTACTACTTTGGTGTTCATTATTGTTTGACTTTCAGGCCAAGGAGTAACTAAAGAGCCTTCCTTATTCCAATAGTATTGTTTCTTCTCCATTACAGCAAATAAGTTCTCTTCATCTTGCTTAACTAGCTGATTGTAAAACTCTCTAATTGTTTCTGGTTTAAGAAGTGGATTACATCCAGATACTAACATTACATATTTGTAATTACTAGGTAGCTTATCATGCCATTCGTATATCTTCTGCAATGAGTTATCATTATTAGCCGACTCATGACTTCTATAAAAGATATTAACTCCTTGCTTCTTAGCAATATCCACTAACTCAGGTTCGTATACTGAAGCCCATATGTGTTCTTGTTTACTAGGGAGTGCTTCTTTAATCTTCTCTAGTACTAAATCATATAGAGTAGTATCGGCGAATGGCCTTATCATCTTTTGTGGCACCCTTTGACTGTTTAGTCTAGCTTGTACTACTATTGCTATCTCATCTAATTGTTTCATATATATCTTTTGATAATGGAAAGTATTTCTTACTAAGCTCGGTACCTAAATTATAATCTAATCCTTCTCCTAAGTTTCTAAGTCTATTATTATCTTCTAAAGAAGCTAAAACTGTATAGGCATCTACAAATATATTTACATACGAATGAACTGAATCATTCCAATCTCTTCTAGTATCAGTTTCTTTTAATCCTACTCTACCTGAGAATGCATGAGCATTACTAAATTCTTTATTGAATCCGTCGAAGCCTACAAAATTAACTTTACGAGCTTTTGTGGCCTGCATTGCTAAAAGTATCATTCTAAATGTAGCTCCTGATTTTTGTGCAGGATTAAATTTAATCTCTCCTAAATCTATAGTCATAGCAACAATAGGGGTCTTTATGTAAGCTTGGAAAGCTATAAAGTCTGATGATTTTTGCTTCTCATGTCTGTAGTGTTCAGGTTCATAATATATAAATGGTTTATCTTCTTTAAGCTTATCCATTAACACTCTGCTGGTAAGATCAGTTTCATACCCTAATTGGTACACATCTATTTTTTTAGATAATACTTTTTTATTCTTATAAAAGTCATTACAAGTCCAAAGTACATCGTAGTCTAATTTATCCCAATTCCTATCTAAAGTAGATGTACCTCCTCCTACTATCAAAATTGATTTACCATTATAGTCTCTACTGAAGTCCATATTTTTTTGGTTCTAAATAATATAATTCTTTAAAATCTTTTGCTATCTCATCAAAATTTAACATTGACTCCATACCTTGTGTATTAGGGTCTAATGTGCATTCTATATGCCCTTTAAAATAAGGCTTGAGTCTTGTGTATTTATCATTTAGTTTGAGAGTATCTACTTCTCTGTTAGCATAGTTCTCCATAATAAAAGAGTATAACTCTTTCTCATTATTAGCAGCAAAGTGAAAGTATCCGTTAGGTCCATAAAGCATCTGATCTCCTTCTGTCTTCCACATATTAGAATCGAAAGAAGCTGATGGTGTCTTACCTACAAAAGCCATAACCATTCCGTGATGACGGCCAGTAACATTATACTTAGCAGTCTTAACAGCATCATAGTATTTCTCAAATCCTCCTGTAATTTGTTTAATAGCAGGGTGTAATCTAGGGCCTGCAATGTTTAGGTCACTTGCTGGGTTGCTGGGGAAATCTAAGAAAGCACATTTGTATCCTTCTTCAGCTATTTTATTAATTACATTAATATAGTTCTGTAAAGGTTTTTCTATTTTATCTTTCATCTTAGTAATAGCTCCTAATCCAAAACAAAAGTCTAATGTCTTATTGGCTATCGTTTCTTCTTCAAAGTAAGCTGTACCCAAGTCCGGAAACAATTTAATATTAGTTAACCCCAATTTCTTACAGTACATATAGCTAATTGGTTCTCTTAAACCTATAACTTCTAACTTGCTGAGTGTTTCAGAATGCTCTAATATCTCATCAGGGGTTGCTTGTATTGAACAGTTAATTAAGTATGTAGGGGTACCAATTGCTATGTAATGTTTTATCACTCCCATCATATGACGTTGGAATCCTCCAGGTATTTTAAACCTATGACCAAAAGAACCCTCACCGTTTATAATTACTTTATCATAATCTTCAGAAGACTTAGAGAACGACTTCATACCCTGGTAGGTGATAGTAGCGCTAGGATAAACTTCCTTTAAGACTTTCCTTATAGAATGACTTACTAGTTGACATCCATAATTCTTGCTTATGATAGTATCATTAAGAAGAAGAATCTTCATTATCCTCTCAGTTTTTCTCTTACTGGCTTTTCTGACTCTGTAACTTTAATTACTCCGTCGCCGTAAGCTAATTCTAATTCTCTAATACCTGATACTAATTTAAACAGTCCATGAGGAGTTACTGATGCGCTATGATCAGAACCTTCCATTGATCTATCTAATGTTATATGTCTTTCTATAATAGAAGCTCCTAGTAGAACAGAAGCTACTGTTGTACCTAGTAGCATTTCATGACCTGAATATCCTATTTCGAAGTCAGGATATTTATCTGCTAATGTCTTGATAGCTGATAAGTTTAATTCATCTACTGGTGCTGGGTAAGTTGAATTACAATGTAGTAAGCCAATTGGATCAGTCTTACCATAGAAGGCTTTTGCTTGTCTCAATGTCTCTACTGCATGATCAATTTCATCTTCGGTAGACATACCAGTTGAAAATATAACCTTAGGAAACCTTTTAACACAATCAACAAGTAGTGCATCGTTAGTAAGAGATGCTGATGGTAGTTTAACAAAAGGTAAGTTGTATTGTTCTAAGAATAACACTGAGTCTATATCCCAAGGTGAAGCTGACCATGCAATTCCTTGCTGCTTACAATAGCGATCAATTTCATCATACTCTTCTTTACCGAATTCTACTTTATACTTATACTCTAAGTATGTCATATCTTCTCCAGCCCAACGTCTAGGTTTATTCTTCTGTGCTTCCGGAACGCATACGTCAGGGTTTCTCTTTTGAAACTTAACTGCATCACAACCTGATGCTGCTGCTATGTCGATTAACCTCTTAGCAATCTTCATGTCTCCTTGATGATTGATTCCAATCTCTCCAATAATGTACGTTTTTTTCATAACTTAAATTTCTTCTATTCGTTTAGTTTTATCGCATATCATTAAGTCATATGCTGGCTTTTCGCCGGTAATTAAATTGTGATACTTTGCACCAGCTTCTCCTAATTGATCTCTAGTTAGTTCATAATAGTCAATACCAGATACAGACCCCCTAGCTGTATAGTAGGTGATGGTATTACCTTCATCATACAGTTTGTTTATCTTATCGATATTCATATCAATAGGTCTTGCTAATGAGTATTCTGTACTATCTTCTCCTGGCTCATAGTCCATAATAGTATCGTCTATATCTACATATATATTTTTTCCCATATATACAATATACGAAATTTATTTGATATAACCTAATTTTAATTTAGATATTTGAAAATCTTCTTTTAGATTGCCAAATTACTCTTTTTGTACTTCCTGCCATTCTTCGTTTAGAGACCAATTCATTATAATTGTTTCTAAGTGAATTTAATTGTGGTCCACTATTGTTACTTGCACTCATATTCTATTTCTACTTTTATGTCATAACAGAACGTGAACGTTCTGTAGTTGGTTTTATCTTAATCGCTTGTCTCTTAGTTAGTATCGCAAATTCTTTGTTAACTTTTAATCTGTAATCAGACCTATTGCTTGCGTAAAATTCATCTACTGCTAACTTAGTTCCTGGAAATGCATCGTAATCTGAGATTATGAATGCTCCGTTTACTTTTAATTTAGGATGAATAGAATCTAATGCAAATTGAGTGCTTGTATAGCTGATTAAATGTGAGTGCACTAACGCGATAGGTTCTTTTGAAACTTCTTTTGTAAGGGTCTCTTCTATATATCCAATCTGTACTTTAACATCTCTGTTAATTAAATGAATAATATCAAAGGCTGGTTGTGGAGGTCTTGTAAATTCTCCTTTCTTAAAAGCATTTTGATCTTCATCAACAGGTGCTCTATATCCAGAGAATGATTCATATATTAATATGTTCCTCTTTACTATACTTCCATCATTCATATAACCTATAAACTCCTTAAGGCTATTTCCTTTTCCAAATCCTAGTTCAACTAAACTACCTGGTGTTTTATTTACTGTTGCTAATGCTGTTTTATAGTCCATACTTATAAATATACTAAGTTAATGTATCGTAGTAATCGTTTTGTTTTTCTTGCTTTACAATATCTTTAGGATGATAAAGTGCAAGTTCCTCTTGAGGCGGTAAGGCTGAATGAGATTTAAATCCTTCTAAAACTTCATGTACCTTATTGGTCCATTTTATCTCAGGCTTGTTCTTCCAAATTCTCATTTGATAATCAGGCCAGTTCACCCATCCTTTATCGTTTACGTTCCAGTTCCATTTACTAATATGCTCTTTTGTAAGTCCTTCCACTGTGTTTACTCTTGGTACATAGTATACATCCGTGTCGCTATTGCTTTCTAATATAGTAGGTAAGTTCTTTATAAGTAATTCATTAGGAAGCTCATCGGCATCAATTTGAAATATATAATCTCCGTCACAGTATTCAGTTAATTTATTTTTCCAATCTGCAAAATGTCCTTCAAAATAACCTCTCCAAAATTGATGGCTAGGTTTTATATTCATCTTAGTCAACCATTTCGCTACCTCTTCATTGCCGTTCTTCTGATCGTAAAGTACTACAATGTTATCTTTAATTCTTTTATGTTTAAGTATAAACGTAACTAGTCTTTGTATCTCTACAAATTCACTACATACTGTAATAGCGTAGGTTATTTTCATCTATCCTGCTACTACTTGAAAGAATCCAATATGATCAACTGCATCCATAAATGCTTCTTGACCAAACATCTTTCGATTTTGCATATCCATTTTAAACTTTTGATCAGCTGGAAACTCTTTAACCTTTCTATCTTCTTCTGTAATAGTAATTGCTTTTACAGCTGACCAAGTCCAATTATCTTTGTTTGAACCATCTAAGAATACCATTCCTTTTTCAGGTACTGTAATTGTTGCTGGTGCCCATATGTATCCTTTATCATCTTTAGATAGTAAGTCAACATAAAGTGAAGGAGAAGTTTCTTTTAAGTTAGTTACTATAGTACTTCCTTCAGTCATTAAAGTAGAAGTTGTAAAACCACACCCCATACAAGTCCACGTAGTAATCTCTTCTGTTGATCCTTCAGGAGTAAAGCTTTGCTCGTAGCATGCATCACTTCCACATTTTCTGCATTCAGTTAATTTATCCATATTATTTTAATTTAGGAAGCTCAAGCTTCGGTAATGTTAATTTTATTTCTTTTGGAAACTCTGGTAAGTTCTTATCTAATATTGAATCTAAGAGCTCTACCATTTTGTCGAATGTCCATTCTAATTTAATTTTACGTGCTTGACGTTTAGCATTTTCTTGTGCCTTTTTATAGTGTTTAGTAATTTGTTTATAAGCTTTGCTTACATCAGAATCATTAGGCCTAAACCATAAAGCATCGGATAGTATCATATTTTTCTGTACAGCTGTTGGATGTACCTTCTGTAATGTTCCTCCTATCAGTATAGAATCTTCTCTATTTAAAAAGTCAATTTGTCCTGACCATCCTGAAGCTATAACTGGCTTACCTGTAGCTGCAAATTCTAATAAAGGTCTCCCAAATCCTTCTCCCTTAGTATGACTTACATAGGCCATTACTTTTGGATGGTTATATAAATCAGACATCTCTTCGTCAGTAACTTCACCATGTAGAAGGTAGATATTAGGTAGCGTTCCGTTAACTGTCTTACGTATTGCAGCTATTTTATCTAGTATCTTATCTCTATCCATGATAGACGTACCTACTTGATGTGTCTTTAGTATTAGAGCTGGTGTAGATTTAGATTTGAATGCAGGATTTTTATAAGTCTCTAAGAAAGTTTTAATAGTATACCCTATATTCTTTCTATCTTCTCCAAAATCTCCTTGCATCCAATGCCCTACACTAAGGAAACAAAAGCTTTCTTTAATGGAACTAATTGAGGTATACAAGTCTGATTGTTTATTAACAGTTAAGTACTTCTCTAAATCAATTCCTTCGAATAGTACTTCTATAGGTTTTTCGACTTTTACTTCCTTGATCTTTTGTTTTGTTCTTTCATCGAAAGCATCCAACTTAGTTCCTAAGAAGACATTTTTAGCATGTTGAGATGATACTAGCGTAAGATCCATTCTATTTATTCCTTCAAGCCACGAGCCATCACATAAGGTAGTTTCAATTCCGGCTGTAATTCCTATACTATATTTACCTATTGCTTGGAATTCGTTAGGTACTGAAATCTGAATCCATACGTCTGGTTTAAATTCTAACTTAGGAACTATTAACGAAAGTATTTCATCTTCATTATGGTCTGCTAAGTATCCTGTTCTAGTATTACCCCAACGTTGAGATAGTAGAGTGATATCGTACTTACCTGTCTGTATTAATGCTTTTACAACATCTCTTGATCTTGCTCCATACCCTGAATAGGTATTTACTGGTGCGCTTATAACTAATGAAATCATTTTAATAGTTTAATAGTTTATGTTTAATATATTTTCTTGGTTGATCTACAATCTTAATCAAATCAAATCTAGGTCTAGGTATAAATTTTTCTATTGTCTCATTGATTGTATTACCAATCGCATAAGACATATTCTTAGCTGTAAAGCCAGATTCGTCTGACATAGCCCATTCTCTACCTTTTAGTCCTCTATTATCTCTCTCTTCTTTAGATAAGTTAAATGCTTCTAATATAGCTTGAGCTGCATCTTCTGGTCTACATCTATCGTCAAATATATAAGGAGTAGGGACTGAACCTGTTAGTGATATATTAGATGGAAAGACTGGTATAGCCCATTCACCATGCTCTTTAACTGTCCCTCTATGGTTAGAAGGAAAATCAGAATCAAAGTCAATCCATTTGCCATCCTTTTCAAATCTCATTTGATCTTGCATTCCGCCTGTAACGTTTGCTATAATCATAGTACCTGCCATCATAGACTCAGTTAATGATAATCCCCATCCTTCATTAGAAGATATCAAACAAGTAACATCTGCTATATTATATAAAGCATTCATCTGTGCTGGGTTTATCTTGTCTTGAGAAAAGTATACGTTAACATATTCTGGATCACATAATGCTTCTTTAACTGCATTTAGGTCTGTTCCATTAGGATCAACTGCTGCTGTATGCATTACTAGAGCACATTTCTTAGCTTTCTCTTTAGGTATTGAATCACAGAACATTCTAAAAGCTAGAATTACATCTGCTGTCTTCTTACGTTGAATGTTTCTAGAGTTATAGAACATTACAAACTCAATATCTTTACCAGTAAATAGATCTTCCCTAAACTTAGTAAACGTCTCAAATTCAGCATCCTCTTTCTTTATCGGTTTGAATATAGTTTCATCAATTCCATGAGGAATATATTTAAGTACTTTATTCTCTGCTTCTTCTTCTAATACTAACTTATTAATGTTTAAGGTTTGTTTAGAAATAGCCATTAGAGCATCTACAGAGTTGTAGTATGTCTTATTATATAGAGGTGAAGGATAATCATCCCATATGTTTAACCAAACGATTGGAATTTTAGATCTGATCTCTCTTTCAATATCGAATAACCAAATCCAATATCTAGGGTCAGTAAAGATAAAAATAGCATCTGGTTTTTCTTTTTCTATTAACTGACGAACCGTAGCTGCATTGCCGTATCCATTACTAGGTAATATTTTAACGTAGCTATCTGTTAAGTTTTTACCTTTATTAATATCATCAGATAGATCAAAGATCTTTCCTTCATCTTGATGACCTACTGCTGCTCCTAAATTAAGCCAATTAAAATGCTGTGCACTATTTACTACGAATTCTCTAGCCATTGTAGCAATACCTGAATGCATACGAATGTCATCGCATAGTAGAAGTATCTTCTTTCTATCTTCTTTTGGAATGTATGGTAACTCTTTATTCATAAACCTTATTTAATTTTTATATTATTTAGATTGTGTACTTTATTCTTAAACTCCTTATCAGTAAGATAAAGAAAAATACTACGATCGGCAAGCTTTTTAAAAGAAAAATTATTCTGTAAGCAAGCCATTTTAAACTCATCAAAGAGGGGTTTGGTAATTTTAACTGAGGTCAGTTTTTCATCTCGTTTCATAATGCATAACTTTAATTGGTTATATATAAATATATATAGTTTATAAAACCGCTACAGAACATATTCTCATATTCTTTACTTCACAGAATCTGCAGTTGTCTTTCGAAGGAGTAGGTTCTAAGTCTTCAGTGACATAGTTACCATTACTATCAAGTGCTTTGTTAACAAAGTTATCCATCAAAGCGATTGCTCCTTTAATCTTTCTTGGACCAGAAGCTGGTCTGAACTCTTGTACTCTTCGTTGCATTGCAGCAAAGTCTGCTTCCACAGGTACTCTTCTCTTAACGATAAAGTATTCAACGTCTATTTTCTCTATTGGTATATTGAATTGCTTAGAAAAGAACTCTTTATAAAGTAATAACTGTGACTGAGTTTTAGTATCTTTCTTTTGTTCTGCACTCCATCCTTTAGTACTAGTTTTAATATCTACGATTGTCCATCTATCGATTGTCTCATTATAGAATACTAAATCGATAAAGCCTTTAAAAAATACTCCAGGTTTAAGTTCTTGGTACAGTAAAGTTTCGATTCCAGCTAGGTAAGTATTTTTAGTAGAGAAGTATCCTCCTCTTTTGCTCTTTAAGAACTTAAGAATATGTTTACCATCTAACCAAAATTGTCTAAGCTCGTCAGGAGTAGTAAAGTTCTGATGACCGTTTTGAGCTCTTCCACTCTTATATGCTTTAATCATATTTTCATACAATAGAGCATCTAAGTCCATAGCATTAGCATCCTTTACCTTACCGTTATATATGGTGTCTAACCAAGTTTGAATGGTTTCATGCATTGCAGTACCAAACGTCATATGAATAGATGGCGTAAACGCTACTATTTTACGTACGTATGTAAGTTGCCATTTTTTAGGGCATGTAGCAAAGTTCTGCAACTGGCTATAAGAAATATGTTTATTTTTCTTAGACTGTTTAATATAACTTTCCTGTACAAGCTTAACTTGACTTGGAATTTTCTTTGGCATATGTTATTTTTTCCAACGGTCACTAGCTACTAACTGTGCTATGATTCCGTAATTAGCTAGGTCTTGAAATGTATCTACTAGCGTTTCGTTTTGTGGATCTCTTTCAGTGATGATCATATTCTTCCATCTGTTTACTTTGTCTGAGATTCTATACCAAAGCCCTGTAAGAGCAAAGTCCCTTTCATCTTCAGTATCAAGCCCAGTACCAGCAGCAATATTGCCCATACCGTAGTCCAGATGTTTTTTGCTAAATAGCTCCAACTGCTCTTCCATGATATCCATATAACCATTATAAATATTAGGATACTCTTCTTTAAGTATTTCACTAGCTTTTTTGTTGGGTGCTGATTTTCCATGCTTTGCGTTCATAATTTCTCTATCGCTCATTTTTTCCGTAGTAAGTTTCTATTGTGTTTAACATATCGTCTGCGTCTGTAAGTCTGTTCATTGATTCCTTTGCATCCTTGAAGAAGTCTTCAGCGGTATGATCACCAATACCAACTCCGTTTTCGGTTAGGAGTTCTAAAGCCATTAAAGCTTTATCTTTTTCTGCTTGAGCATAGGACTTAAGTGCAACTATAACTTTGTATTGTGCCATATATAACTTGTTTTAAGTGATTATCTTATATGTAAAGATAAGAATTTAAATTGTGTAAACCAACTAGAATTACAAATATTTTATAGTTAAAGAATCATCATCGATATCTTTTCTATCTATCCATTCTTCAGAGCCATCGTCAAATTCAATTCTTCTTTTACCAGGTGATTTTTGAAGTATCTTTACTGGTTGTTTCTCTTTGGTGACTTGCTCATACTCTTTACTAGCTTTCCTCAAATCATTATTCGGATCGGGTAGATCAGGTTCATCCTGATTATCGTCATACGAACCATCATCCTTCAACTTCGTCCCCTTTAGGTAATCTTCGTAACCAGGGTCCCAATCTTCATCATCTAAATCATCCCATAAATCTGGTTTGATATCATCTTCTAGTTCACCGTATAGGTTTCTCTTATAAGCTTGATCGAATGCAAAGTTTGCTGCGACTACTAAAGCAATAGCCAGAGGATCGAATACAAATATAATAATTAACAATAGTATGTTAATAATCTTGTCCATAGGAGTGCCTGTAAGTCCGGAAAGGTACTGTAATGGTCCTAACTCTCCTGCTACCTCAGTATTGTTATCTAATTCTAATATTTCTAATTGAAACTTTTGTAAACTATCTGCTGCTACGACTCTTTTCTCTTGAACAGCTTTTCTATTCTCTTCTTCAACTTCAATTCGTTTAGATGCCATTCTAATCTCTGAAGTCGAGATGGTGGTTCTAAAGCCTGCAGCCAACGATGTGTCCTTAACTTGGATTGAGGTAGATTTTGCGTTACTTAGAGTAGAAATATTGCTAGAGATTCTTTCAAGTTCTGTATCATAACGTAAAACGTCTTTTTCATAAAAGTCTTTTTTCTGGGTAAGAAAGGATGTTTGGTTTTCTTTAGTAGCTAGTTGTCTATAAGTATCTTGATATGCTGCACTTAAAAATCCATATATACCCATACTTGTAATCAGTACTAATACTGCTGTAGCAATTATAAGGTACGTTCTAAGACCTTTATTTATTGTATCCCAGTACTTGTATAATAGGGAAGCTATTACTAGCTTAGCTACTTCTAATGAACCTGCCATTATAATAACCTCTAACGATGCACCAGCAAATAACTTACTCAATCCACTTACAGAATAGAATGCAGCTGATGCAGATACAGATAGTGCTGATAGTGCGATAATTCCTGGGAAGATCCCTTTAGTGAATCGTTTAAGCATGTTTATATTTTGATTATAAATAGTTGGATATTCTACTTAGCCAGTAGAAGTAATGTTACTACAGCTCCTATGCCTGTGCCAACCTTATAGAAAAACGTACGTCTCTTTTGTCTCTTTAATGCTTTCTCTAAATCTTTAACTAACTGAGCATTCAGTGATTGTTGCTGATCTTTAGTGTTTATTATAGATCCAAAGTTTACTATCTTTTGATTAAGCGATATTATAATAGTATCCTTAGTAGATAGCTGTATACCTTTTTGTGCTATAATGTCATTAAGAACTACGACTTCTTTCTTAGAAGCATCTCCTTTAATAAGGTCCTTAATTACCTCCTTTACTATTACTTTCGGTAATGGAATCTTTAAGGTATCTGTAACGCTCTGTGAAAAAGCTGATAAGCTCATCGTCAGAGTAAGTGTTAATAGAATTAAGTTTCTCATCTGTCTGTTTTTTAATGGTCCAAATACGGCCGTTTAGTTGTTTAATTTTAGCATTAGATTCTTCTAAGTTAATAGCCATGGTTTTTATTCTAGCAGTTAACTTTGAGTTTAGTGTATATGTTGAGTCTACTACTTTTTCTAGATTTGAAATTTTAGTTTCATATCCTTTCACATCAACCTCAATCGGTTCTTGTCCGAATACCATCCAAGCTACAAATCCTCCTAGAATTGCAAACATCAAATAGCTTTGTAATCTTTTTAACTTCATAACTATAATATAAGAAATATATTTCTAATAAGCAACTTTTATACTATATCTTTACTTTCTAATAAAGTATAAGTAAAAGAGTTACCCCATTTTTCTTTTGCGATTTGACATACATTTAAGAATTCATGCCAATCATCGTTGGACCCTATTACTTGACATCCAGCTGACCATTTATCAACTCTAGTTGATTTACTTCCAGATTTTCCTGTTGCTCTGTGAATATTAATTCCAAAGATGCCTTCTTCTACAGAAGCTTCATTTAAGTCAAATACACTGTCCCTATTACCATCTCTATACACCTTAACTGGTTTCTGCTGACCTAGTGCTAAATATTTACCAGCGTGTAGTCTTAATTTATGTGAGCTTCTATATTGCTCTGGTTTTAAGATAGCAACTCCAGATCTATTCATTGTTCTCTCTACCCAATGTGTTCCAGGGTCGGTAGTACATTTATATTCATGATACTGCCATTCTCCTTCTATTTTATAAGATAATGTTATATAGTCATCAAAAGCATTGGTAACTCTATTTTTTGTC
>TARA_R110000803_G_scaffold41704_6_pt1 | contig 29654 bp, 28 predicted proteins | sample TARA_R110000803 | Tara Oceans TARA_R110000803 (sample SAMEA4397772) | marine metagenome | biome: Polar Biome; feature: [SRF] surface water layer (ENVO:00010504); material: water (ENVO:00002006), including particulate matter (ENVO:01000060) such as... | depth 5 m | reverse complement strand
ATAAGTTTATGAAAAAAGCAACCGAGGATATGAGAGGATGAGCAAGGGTTATATAGTAATAGCACAAAACAACAGCACGACTGATTACTTAAAGCAGGCGTATGCACTAGCATTGAATTTAAAAGCAACACAGACGACTGTGTGCGGTCTAACAGTATGTGTGGACCCTGCTACCAGAGAGCTAATTAAACCTAAGCATACAAAAGTATTTGATCATATTGTTGATATACCATGGTCTGATGACGCAGAAAATGCCGAATGGAAGATTAATAACAAGTGGAAGTATTACTATATGACTCCGTATGATGAGACTGTGATACTAGACACCGACATGCTATTCCCTACAGATGTAAGCCATTGGTGGGATATTATGGGACAACGTGATGTGTGGGCGACAACTAAAGTTAGAACATACAGAGGAGAAGTTGTTAACAGTGATTACTATCGAAAATACTTTGCCGCAAATAATTTACCAAATGTTTATACAGCATTCTTTTACTTTAAACAAAGTGATTTAGCAAGTGAACTATTTGCAATGACTGAAATTATATTTCAGCACTGGCAAAGATTCTTTCACAGATACATGCCAAAAGGCAAGCCTGATTGGCTAAGTGGCGATGTAGCGTTTGCTTTAGCAATGCAACTACTTGGCATCGAACAAGAATGTTGCAGAGAAAATATTGAGGCAGTACCTACATTTACACATATGAAGAGCCACATACAAGAAGTAAAAGGCGCCGCACTAAGCGAGACATGGACTGAGAGTTTGCCTACTTACTACAAAGATTGTAAGAATTTCAAGGTAGGAAACTTTCAACAACAACTACCGTTTCATTATGTAGAAGATGATTGGTTAACGGATAAAATGATTAAACAAATGGAGGACTCGTATGCCTACTAAAAAGAAAGCAAAAACGGCTAAGTCAATAGTAGAAGAAGTTATATCGGACAACACAGTAACTGATGCCGCACAAGAAAGACGTAAACGTTTCCTTGCTGAAAAAGAAAAGGCAGGAGGCGCAGAGAATTTAATACAGGCTCAAAAAGAAAGAGAATGGAAATTATACTTTGATAAAAGTGGTGAGATAGTATGTCTCACACAAAATAAAGATATGTCTATCCAGGAAGGCTGGCAAACATTTAACTTTTCGCAAGAGCAATTAACTATTTTAACAAGTAATCAGTCAGACACACATAAGTACAGAGTAAACATTGATCCTGCTGTGGATAATTTATACAGTATTGAATTAAAGAGTATCAACACAATATACACAGAAGCAGAAAAAGATTTTCTTAATGAGATTGAATACGGCAAGAGCACGTCATTTGATATTAAATGTTCTGTGAATGCAGATGAATTAGTTGTTAGTTTAAGTAATAAATCAAAAGAAGTGTACAAAGATGTATACCCAATTAGTGCAACTATAAACGGGCAAAGACTATTAAAATTCTTTTTGACAGCAGATCACGATCCTCATGTAATGTTCCATTATGAGATTATAAGTCTCGCGGAACTAATTACAGAAAAGAAGGTTACACGAAAACTTTTAGGTGACTTACGACATTGTAGTGTGTACACAGTAAAACTATTTGACAAGTACCAACGTAGTTAAGAGTGTTGCCGGAGATGCATGGAAAAACAATATAAAGAGACCTGGCTGGTAGGTGGGCGTTCATACAACATTAACGAACTAGATGATGTTTGCACAGTAACAGCCATAGGGTTCGATCATACAAAAGCAAATGTAACAGACATAAGTCTAGCGGCACATGCCTTATCAACAAAAATATCACAACGAGCATTAGCAACAAACAAAACTGTTAATGTAATAGTACTACTGAATGTAGAAGAATGCAATATACATTCAGGCATGCTACATTGGTGTAAGTTCTTAACTAATAACTTTAAACATAATGCAGAAATTAACAAGTACTGTATTATAACTAACAAGACGTTTGATATAGCGTCGAACCCTTATCCTAATATAATAAGCATCGACTGGTTCCTGCATTCAACTATATGTGTCTATCGCAACGAGCTGTTAACCTTTCCGGCATGGGAGCCTACTAACTTAGATGTATTATTTTTGCCAGGGAAACTGCCTAACGCTAATAGATTTCCTGCACTTTATTATTTTTTACATGATGAAAAGATAAAAGAAAAGATAAAATATAGTTGCATTACATTTGAGGAAATGAGCATTTGGCTCGACGGCTCAGCCGCAAAACTACTTGATAATTTTAATTCTGTGTTTTCTACATCATACAGTGAAAAAGAATTATGCCACATAGTTAATAGTATTGCCAGGACTATAGATAGACCGTTTATAAATACTACTGGACGTAGGGATTTTGATATGATTGATCCTCTGTACTATGAAAATGTTGCAGTTGAAATTGTTGCCGAAACTTCCGCTGGGCAACCAAAATTTATAACAGAGAAATCATTTAAACCTATTGTGCTCGGTTATCCGTTTGTTCATATACATTGTCAGTTCACTGACCGATTACAGTCACTAGGCTTTAAAGTATTCCAATCTTGGCTCCCTCACGACACAGCACGTGATTCTCGAGACTATCATAATGAGTTCAAGACTTGCGTCGAGAATGTTGATAGAGTAGTAAATAACATACAACAGTTAAAATTTAAACACATACAGGCAAGTATTAAACATAATCAAGAGTTGAGTATAAATATACACAATAACACAGTAAATAGTATTGCAAACATTATACCAGACTTTGGTGACATAGCTCATAATGTTTTTACACATTATGCTACTTTAGGCAGAGAGACCAACAGATAATGGCAAAACAAGATGTAACAGAACTAGATATATTCTACATTTCTTATGACGAACCTAATTGCGAAGAGCATTGGGCAGACTTATTAAACAAAGTACCTTGGGCAAAGCGAGTACATGGAGTCAAAGGCTTCGATGCCGCACATAAAGAATGTGCTAACCAATCAGAAACAGATCGCTTTATCACAGTAGATGGTGATAATATTGTTATGCCAGACTTCTTTGAACAAGCATTAGACTTCCCAGACACTGATCATGACGGTAACGATATTAGCCAGAGCATATTTAGTTGGAACGGCAAAAACATTTTAAATGGATTAGTATATGGTAACGGTGGACTAAAGTGTTGGCCTACAGAATATACAAAAACAATTAGCACACATGAAGCATCAGACGACGGCGAGGGCATGGAGTTTTGTTGGAAGTTAAATTACATTCAACTTAATGACACATTCTCAGAAGTACATCAGACTGCATCACCGTTCCAGGCATTTAGAGCAGGGTTCAGAGAAGGTGTTAAGATGAGTTTAGATCAAGGCAAGCGAGTTAGAGCTGACCAATTTCAAGAAAAAATATGGTATGGAAATTATAACAGGTTACAAACATGGTGCAACGTTGGCAGCGATATAGAGAATGGCCTATGGGCTATATACGGAGCAAGGCTTGGATGCGAAATGGCAGTAACTAGTGAGTGGGAGGTTAATTTAATATCAGACTACGATTGGTTTAAATCATTCTTCTATGACGAAGTTGCTATTAACTTTAATACTAATGTTGATCAAAAATGTAAGTATAGTAAACTAGCATGGGATAAAGATGCATTATATAAAGAAGTATGTGAATTAGGTGACAGACTTAATGATAACATAAACCAAATGATGCTGTTTAATCCCGATCCTAAAATGTGCCAGTTCTTTAAGAAGACTTTTGTTAATCCTAAACGCTGGGGTGTGATGATTAGAGAAAAACAAATACAAGACTTATTAGAAAAAGGTCTCATCGGTGGCGGAGCATAATTAGTGCAACTATATGCAAATATCGGAATAGGCCACGAAAACGACATCGATATATTAAAACAACGGGTAGTATCAGCCGCTACTGGCAATGCCGATGCCGTTGTTCTTAGTAAAAGTACACCCACAAAAGTAGTTCCAGCAAACAAGAAGTATGTGCCTATTGTGAGTAAGTGGGGTACAATGGCATACATTGATGTAGCTAAACGCTCAGAACTAACGCCAGCAAATGCAATAGAGATAACAAGATTCTGTGACGATATCGGCATCCCCCTTATATGGAGTGTTACTGATGACCAAGCCGCTTCATGGGTCAGAGAGCATTGCAACGCAACTACACTTAAACTTCACTACGACGCAATTAACCCTATTGACTTAATACAGTACGCCAAAGATAATTTTGAGCATGTTATATATAGTCATCAATATGTACACGATGTTTTACGATATTATGTAAAAGCAAAAAGAAACAAGTTTACGATATACTATGCTAGTAAAGAGTTCCCACCTAAGATCGACGAGCTAGAGCTAGGGCATATAGATCATTTACAGCATACGTTTCCTGATATTACATTAGCATACGAGAGTCGCGAAGCTGGTATATTCCCGGGTATTGCTGTAGCATACAAAGGTGTTACCTTTATTGAAAAGTATTTAGGCGACAATGACAGCGACAACCCTTGCATACTTACTCCTCAACAATTTTATGATTTCTGGAACAGTATGAATATAATGTATGATGCTAACCAAATACATATAATCCCCGAAGACATTCCTGATAAATAACAGCGTAGTTTAAAAACTACTAACAACAGGAGATAAAAATGGCCTCAGTCGGATTTATCGGAGTTGGCAAGTTAGGACAAGCCTGCGCCGAAATGGTCGCCGAAGTACATGATGTTGTTGGTTATGATGTTAACCCAGTAGAGCCTGAAAATTTTACAATGGTTAATAACGTTGAAGATGCTGTAAGAGGACAAGAAATTGTATTCGTTGCAGTACCTACACCGCATGATCCACAGTATGATGGAAAAGCACCTACCAGCCATTTACCGAACAAGGATTTTGATTACACAATAGTTAAAGATATCCTTAGGAAAGTAAATGCGGTAGCAACCAATGAACAACTAATAGTCCTTATTAGCACAGTACTTCCGGGTACTGTTAGACGTGAGTTTATTCCAATCTTAACCAATGCTCGTTTCATTTATAACCCATACTTAATTGCAATGGGCACAGTTAAATGGGATATGGTTAATCCAGAAATGGTAATGATTGGAACCGCAGATGGAAGTGAAACAGGTGATGCAAAACAACTTGTGGACTTCTATAAAACAATAATGCAAAATGACCCGAGATACATTATAGGTACCTGGGATGAATGTGAATGTATCAAAGTATTCTACAACACATTTATATCAGCAAAAGTGTCCTTAGTAAACATGATACAGGACGTTGCAGAAAAGCAAGGTAACATAAACGCAGAAGTTGTTTGTGATGCGTTAGCTTCAAGTGACAGACGTATTATGGGACCAGGATACATGAAGCCAGGCATGGGCGATGGTGGTGCTTGTCACCCTAGAGATAATATTGCTCTACGTTGGATGGCTGAGAACTTGGGGTTAGGATATGACTTGTTTGATGCTGTAATGCTTTCACGAGAAGTACAAGCAGAGAACATGGCAAAACGTTTAATGGAGTTAGCAGGAGATTATCATCCTACTACTAAGACTACAATAAGCACAATGCCAATTATTATAGTAGGAAAGGCTTACAAGCCTTTGGTAGAATATGATGCCGGCTCAGCTAGTATGCTAGTAGGACACTACATACAAAAAGCAGGATTTGATCTACATTACTACGATGAGAAAACAGGTGATATACCAAGCAACGAACTTCTTTTAGCACCGGCAGTATACCTGCTTGCACACAATCCAGGAGTTACTTACGGTGACCAACTAGATAATGTGCCAGGGTGGTACAACGGTAAACATAATAGAACTGATTGTGATACAGCATTGTCTGTGTCTACTGGCAATGGAACTGAGTTACAGTTTGCCCCAGGCAGTATTGTTTTAGACCCTTGGAGACAAATTCCGGATATTGATGGTGTTACAGTTATACACTACGGTAATACTAGAATTAAAAAGCAAGGATAATATACATGGTAGGGGTTCGCCCCTACCATACTAGGAAATATATGAGCGATAGAATAGGACGAATAGAAGAAGTAGACGAACTGCTTACCAATGAGATTAGTAAGACATTCTGTTTGGCTAAGTGGCACCACACTACCATTTATCTACATAGAGGACAAACGCATAGTTGCTACCACCCTAAGCCGCATGATATTCCTTTACAAGAATTAAAGTACGATCCAAGTGTACTACATAACACACCGCAGAAGATTGATGAACGTATTCAAATGCTCAATGGTGATAAGCCAAGTGGTTGTCAGTATTGCTGGAACGTAGAAGAAATGGATGACAACAAAGACCCTGCCGCAGATAAACATGTCAGTGATAGACATCAAAGAAATGCAAGTATATACACAGAAGACAGACTTCAAGAAATAATATATAATCCGCCGGACTATAAAATTAATCCAGAGTATGTAGAGATTGCATTCAGTAACGAGTGTAACTTTAAATGCGGATACTGTCACCCGATGCATAGTAGTTTATATAGAGCAGAAATTCAAAAGCACGGTCCATACAGCATGGTAAGTAATCACCAAGCAGACATTGATTGGTTTGATATCTACGAAGAAGATTCACCTTATGTTGAAGCATGGTGGAAGTGGTGGCCTGAAGTAAGTGAAACATTAAACATACTTAGGATAACAGGCGGCGAACCAATCTTGCATAAAACAACATGGAGATTGTTTGAAGAGCTTAGTGAAAATCCAAAGCCAAATATTGAAATTAATATTAATACTAACTTAGGTTATACAAGCAGACGTGTTGAGAAACTTGTTGATGCTGTTAAAGACTTAACAGAAAATAATAAGATACGTGGATTTAAAATGTTTAGTTCCATTGACACATGGGGCAAACGTGCTGAGTACATTAGAACAGGTTTAGATATTGAGCTTTGGGAAAAGAACCAAGACATATACTTACGTGGTGTTAAGAGTCACATCACACACATGGTAACATTTAATATACTAAGTGTAACAACATTCAAAGATTACCTAAAGAAAGTTTTAGAATGGCGTAAAACATACGAGGACATTATTCCTAACAACTTAGGTAGTGAGCCTAACGTTAGAAAGATAAGATTTGATACTCCTTACTTGAAAGAGCCATTGCAGTATGACATGCACATATTACCTAAGGAAGAGTTCTTGCCTTACTTCGATGACATCTTATCTTTTATTAAAGACAACCTTGTTGAAGATGACCGAACAATGTTTAGTGGGTTAGAGTATGAACGTTTTAGAAGAGTAAGAGATTACTTTGCTACTTCACCATATGATGATGAAAAAATACGCAGAGGTAGAATTGATTTCTACAAATGGTTTAACGAATACGATAGACGCAGAGATACTAACTTCTTAGAAACTTTCCCAGAGATGACAGGCTTCTACGACATGTGCGGCGAACTTAACGCAAACGATATACAATTAGTAGAGCTAAAATAATGTCAAAAAAGAATCATCTAGATAATCATATTCTGCTTTCAGAGGAAAACAAAGCATTCTGTATGTTGCCATTTGTACACATGCATGTAACTCCGGATGGCAAGCCGTTACCATGTTGTATAGGCAACATGAAGTATTCTCATGCTATAGGAAGAAAGAATTTGTCAATTGAAGAAATGATTAATTCAGACTTTATGAGACAACTGCGAGTAGATATGATTGCTGGAAAAAGGCATGAGGTATGTAATGGCTGTCATAAGATCGAAGATAGCGGCACTGGCACATACAGTTTTAGAAACACAGTAAATGAAAAGTATGGCAAGTGGAAAAAGAAAGTTCTTAGACGTACAGCAAAGGATGGCCACTTAGCAGACTTTGAGATGAAATACTTTGACTTTAGACTTAGTCATGTGTGCAATATGAAGTGCCGTTCTTGTAACTCTGGTTATAGTAGTTTGTGGGAAGCCGAGGACAAGAAGCAAGGCATCCCTGGAACAATAGACATGCATGCCGAACGTAACCCAGCTATATTTGAAGAGTTGCTAACACATATACCGTATATGGAAGAATGCTACTTTGCTGGTGGAGAACCATTGGTTGATGAATATCATTATAAGATGCTTAACGAATTAATCAAAGCTGGTAGAACTGATGTTAAACTAAGTTACAACACTAACCTAAGTAAACTAAAGTTTAAAAAATATAACGTGTTGGAGATGTGGGAACAGTTTGATAACCCTGTAAATATTTACAGCAGTATCGATCATTGCGACGAACGTGCTGAATACATTAGAAGCGGAACTAAGTGGGCAGACATTGAACAGAATATTAAAACACTATTGCTAGAACCTAATGTCAATTTACAAATTAGCTCAACTATTAGTATGCTAAACTATCCTACACTAGAAGAATTTTATAAGAAGATGTTGCAAACTGGTCTTATGCCAGGCGGCGATTGGCAATTGAATCCTGTATCTAATCCTGCGTGGATTAGTGTGTTCAACTTACCGCAAGATTTAAAAGATAAAGGTAGACAAGGCATAGAAAATATAGTAAAATATGTAAGAAGCAAAGAGAGATTAATACTAACATACAGGAAGAGGCAATACGATTTTGAACACACAGTAGCAAACATAAGTTCGTTTCCAGACTTAGTTGACTCGTCTGGCAAAGATTTTGAAGATGTTAGGGAAGAGTTTATTGCAGAAACAACTAGGCTAGACAAATTACGAAATGAAAATTTTGTAGAAGTATTTCCTGAACTGAGACACCTATATGAGTGATTACATTAAACTGCAGGACCTGGATAAAGAAGCGTTACTTACTGAAAGTAAAACCTTTTGCATGTTTCCATGGGTCCACATGAACGCAACACCTAAAGGAGATATATACCCTTGCTGTAGCAATGATTATACTAATCCAATTGGTAATGCTAAAGACATGAGTCTCAAAGAAGCATTTAATACTGACTACATGAAGCAGTTACGTTTAGATATGTTAGCAGGCAAGAAGTCAGAGATATGTAACTTCTGCTACAGCCATGAGAAGGCCGGCCCACATAGTTTTAGAACTTACAGTATGGATAACTTTGCTGACTCATTTGACGAATCATTATCAATGACTCATACAGATGGACATGTAGACGAACTTAAAATGAAGTACTTTGATATTAGGTTTAGTAATATATGTAACTTTAAATGTCGTAGTTGTGGTACAGAATTTAGTTCGCAGTGGGCACTAGAAGATAAGAAAACATATAATCCTGATGGTCCTATAATTATACACGTTGATGATGATAAAGGAACTGTGCTGGAAGAGATACTAGACCAAGTAGAGCATATAGACTTAGCCTACTTTGCAGGCGGTGAGCCGTTGATTACGCCAGAGCATTATATTATATTAGAAGAGATGATACGCAAAGGTCGGACTGATGTAACCTTGCGTTATAATACAAATGCTAGTACCATGAGCTATAAGCAATACGATATATTAGAACTTTGGAAACACTTTGACAACATAGAATTAAGTTGCTCGATAGACCACTACGGGGATCGGGCTGAACTAATGCGAGCAGGAACAAATTGGGGCAAGGTTGAGGAAAACTTAAAAACATTTAAGTCACTAGATTATGTTAACTTCCAACTTAATACGGTATTCAGTATTATGAATTATAGTACGTTACCAGAGTTTTATGACTACATGAGGAAACAAGGCTTAGTAGATTTTGATCACGACTGGTATCACACACTATACCTAGCAGACAATCCTAAGTACTATAGTGCTAAAGCATTGCCTAAAGCATTAAAAAAAGTAGCCGGAGAGAATGTAAGAAGTTTCTTTAAAGGCAACAAAGGATGCATAGATCGGATAACTAATAGTGCGGCCGACTTTGCCGATGGAGAGGACAATTGGGAAGAGTGTAAAGAAGCATTCTTTGAGAATACGTTTAGGTTAGATGATATAAGAGGTGAAGACTTCTTTAAGACATTCCCAGAATTACGCAGGTTACAAGGAAAATAATGAAGACAGCAAAACAACTAGTCAAAGACAGCAAACACTTTTGTGTCCTACCGTGGATACATTTTCATGCATGGCCTAACAAACAAGTTATGCCTTGTTGTGTAGCTGACAGCGATGCGCCTGTTAGTGAACTTAAAGATGGCGAAAGCATATTAGACATGATGAACTCTGAAGAGTACAAAAAGATGCGTAACGCTATGCTCAACGACGAACCGTATGAAGCATGTTCTAGGTGCTATGATTTAGAAGATAACGGTACATGGACCTTGAGACAAAGTCAAAATATGGTGCGTGGTAAAGATACTATCGACTTAATAGAATCAACCAATGCCGACGGCAGTATAGACGAGTTTAAGTTGAAGTACATGGATATACGTTTTAGTAATCTTTGTAACTTTAAATGTCGTAGTTGTGGACCAGGTTGCTCAAACCTACATGGTGAAGAAAAATTAAAAATGATTGAGGAGCATGTATTTATTACACGCTTCGGTCATGAAGATGACAAGAAAGCAAAAACATTAATATCTAATAACGAAGATGGTTCGTTTATGGATAAGCTAAGACCTTACTTAGATGATGTTGAAGAATGTTACTTTGCAGGTGGAGAGATACTTGTAACGCCCGAGCACTATGAATGTTTAGACTATTGGATTGAGAACGACTTAGCAAAGAACATACAGTTAAACTATACAACTAACATGAGCAAGATCTCTCATAAAGGCAGAGACTTAATTGAGTTATGGAGCCACTTCCCTAAAATGGAAATATGGGCAAGTATAGATTCAATTGGCGAGCAAGGTGAACTTGTCCGTAAAGGATTCAATTGGGACAAAGTGCAACATAACATGCTTACAATCAAAGAGAAAGCACCACACATTAAAGTAGGAATTACACCAACAGTAAGTATATGGAATATATTTAACTACTGTGAAATGTATGACTGGATGTTTGAGAATGGGTTTGTGAGCAGAGAACTGCCACCACGTGTTAATGTATTAACATACCCAGACTTTGCGGCAATACAAATATTACCTAATGCTATTAGACTAGAAATAATTAAAGAACTAAAACATTACATAGGCAAGTTCCATGCTGAGGAAGACACAGACTTAAGGAATGACTTTAAGATGTTAGTCCAAACGCTGTGGACAGGAAAAGAAAACAAAGAAAAACTTTTAGAGTTTTTCGATAACAACGATGAATATGATATGATCCGAGATGAAAATATGATTAGCGTCATCCCACAATTACATGAGGTTTACGAATGGTGTCAAAGAAACTAGTAGAGATTTCAGCACCTGAGAAGTACCTTAGTGTAACTTGGCAGGTAAATAATTTCTGTAACTTTAGTTGTACATACTGCAATCCAGGAAACTGGATTGGTGACAGTCCCAACGAAGGCAATCTTGAAAAGTATATAGAAAACTTAGATAAGATTATTGCAAAGTATAAAGCACAAGACTATAAGCACTTTAAGTTTTTCTTTAGTGGCGGAGAGCCGACAGCATGGAAAAACTTTTTACCAATATGTGAACACTTAAAAAGTGTGCTACCTGATTGTACTATTGCTGTCAACACAAACCTAAGCAGACCTAAAGCATGGTGGGAGAAACACTTACACCTGTTTGATGATGTGGTTGCAAGTTTCCATGTTGAACAAGCAAAGAAAGAGCAGTATGCAGAAACAAGTATATACTTATGCGATAAATTAAACTACCTTAGTTCAAAAATATTATTACATGATGAGCGGTTCTGGGAATGTGTAGCATTTGGCGAACACTTAAAGAAAGTTATGCCTAACTACTTCATAGAATGGACACCGCTGTACGATGAGCTAAGTGCAAATGCAGGTCCGTGGGAATACAAAGATCTAAAGAAAACAGAATTCATAGAACAACATTCCACTGAACAAGAGACTACAATTGAGAATCCGTACAAACGTGAGAGCGGTACTGCAAGTTATACCCGCACCGAAGATGGTGATGAAGCTGTTTGTAACAGTAACGATGTTATTGTTCAAAGACAAAACTTCTTTACTGGATGGAGTTGTGATATAGGCGACTGTGTATTTATATCACCAGTTGGCGAAGTAAGTTTAGCAAGTTGTGGACTAAGTGGCCAAGTTGGGCATATACTAGATGATATAAGTAGAGTAGGCCCACGAACAATTACTTGCACTAAGTTTCATTGTATGTGCGGAACTGATATTATTATTCCTAAGAGACATGATATAACCTCGGAGGTAATTGCAGTTGGCACTGATTAATAACGAAACAACAGTTATGTTCTTCGATGTAGAGCAGGATGAGTTCACCGGCAAAGTTAAGGAACTATGGCATGAGGAACGTCAAACTCCTATGATTACGTTTATGCATGACTGGAGTGACAAAGATGGCGAGAAAGAGAATGATTACTATGTTATCGAGTTTCGCAAAGGACAGGCACTAGGATTACTACAGTTAGAAGAGCTACTTGAACCTGATGTTTTAGCTCGTTTAAAGCGCCATAACAGCAATCTTTATTTAGTTGTGGCCAATAGTCATGAAGCTTTTTTAAGTTGCGTACAGGACGTTTACAGCGGTCTAGTGGACCGTTATAGTATACCTGCACATAAAATAATACTGATGACTGGTGCCTTTGAAGCAAATAAACTTAATCAAGAAATAATTGCATCTAGAGATAACCAGGACTCTATTAAAATAAAACTTATACTAGACTTTGAGAAGGGTGCGGCTAATACATTAGATTATTTAATAAGCCATATGGATTTCCAGTTTAAACCTACACTAGAAAAAAAGGAATACGCAACATCATTCTTAAACTTTAACAGGCGCTGGCGTACCCACAGGCCGTTGTTTATTGCTATGTTACTGGCAGAAGATTTATTAGACAACGGTTTAGTTAGCTTCGGCCCAAGTGACTGCGGCAGAGATTGGCAAGAGACTTTTCCTATGCTATTACAACTATCTAGAAACCTCAACAACATTACTCTTACAAAGCAGTTAATGTCGATAGAGGACGAGCTAGTAACTTTGCCGCCTAGGTACATTGATCATCAAGAGCTTGTAACTAACAGGGCAGAGTTTTTTGAAACTGATGATTGGATGTACTCTGACACATATTTTAGTTTAGTAAGCGAAACACATTACCTCCAAAGCGACGATGAGCACGGTATATTTTTTAGTGAAAAAATATTTAAGCCTATAAGTTTTAAGCACCCGTTTATATTAATAGCACCATGTGGGAGTTTGTCTGCTCTTAAAAGCATAGGGTACAAAACGTTTGCACCGTATATTAACGAAAGTTATGATGCCGAACAAGACGATATTAAACGTATGCAAATGATTATAGAAGAAACAAAAAGACTTGACTCACTAGAGGGAGATGCATTGTACGAATGGATTGATAACGTTAAAGAAATATGTGAAAAGAACTTTAACATTCTTATGAAAAAAGGTAGATATGATTTTGCACATAAGGTAAATTATTAATGAAACAGATAGATAAAACAAGCACAGTAACTACCAACCAAGTAGCAGATAATTTGCATATCAGTTACGAAACAGTAACAAGTAGTTTAGCATACTATAATTTTCCTGAGGGAGCAATTAACTCCCCAAACATTATGAAAGCAACTATTGATGATATTCCACGAGTCAGAACTTGGACCGAATTTAGACGCTGGAACAAAGATGAGGACATCGATGCCCCGTGCTTGTTTTATCAAGCCAATGGCGAAATTAAACAGTTAATAGAATTAAAACTTGACGCCAGTACTATAGAGCTACTGAACGAAAAGGGTTTACACATATTTTTGTATGAACCAATATGTATGTACTACACAGATGATCCTCTTGCTGGCTACTGGATGTCTGTTTATAATTATGGATTCTACACTGAGTTTCCTAGAGACAATGTAAACGGAACAGGCACACACAATAGAGTACGTTCAACTGAACTAGACACAATTGGTTACTTTGCTGGACAGAATAAATTGCATAATTTAACAATACACACAGGTGACTATGGTGTAGAAAAAGCATGTAGTACTTATAACAAGCAAATGAAACTGCTATGTGACGATCCGTTCTTAAACGAATTAATAATGTACAACAACGCTGACACAACTATTAAACGTAGTTTCAACAAACACTTTGTTTGTACATGCTGGAGGTTTACTTCTATTAGAGCAATCATGTGTTCTATACTAAAACAGTATGAGACCAAAGGTGTTAACAGCAATATTATATGGTTCTTCGAAACACCATTTGAAAAGTTGCTAGATACGCCGTGGATGAATGTGAACGGAGCTGGCGGACAAGAGCCTGATAGAGAGCCTAAGTTTATTGCTAACTTAAAAGAAGGCTTAGACATGTTAAACAACGTTGTTCCGCTAACATATGATGTAGGAGCAACCAGTTCAACTTATGCACATGAGTGTGCTGGGCACCATTATCCTACAAACACAGACTTTGATAACATTGGCAACCCTGTTGTAGTTAACCCTACACACTTGCCATTACAACCATTGTACAGAGAAACGTTTATAGATATATGTATTGAAAGTCGTTACGGACAACCTACTGCAAACATATCAGAAAAAGTATTACAATCAATGCAATTTAAGACTCCGTTCTTGATAATTGCACCGCCGTACACATTAAAGTATATGCATGAGCTGGGTTATAAATCCTTTGGAGACTTCTGGGACGAGAGCTATGACTTAGAAGAAGATCACTTAGTTAGAACAGAAAAGCTAATAGAAATAATGGATCACATTGCTAGTTTAAGTTTAGAAGAATGTCATGCAATGTATCTTAAAATGTGGCCGATACTAGAGCATAACTACAAGAGAATGGCTGAACGTAGTAGGCTAGGCAGAATAACTCACATAGATAAATCAACTGTATTAAACTTGCAGGCTGTTTCTTGGGCAAGCCCTGACAACACAGAGTCATTGGCAGACACTATAAAGAACGAACAAATGAATAGAGATTTTTAATGTATTATAATAACAGTAACATACCTGAACTTGATTTATCTAAGTATGATAGATTAATAACCCTTGGTTGTAGTTTTACTAGGTACCGCTGGGCAACGTGGGCCGACTTACTTGCTAAGGATATGCCGGAGGCCGAGTTTCATAACTTAGGCAAGTGTGGAGCCGGAAACAGTTACATACAAACAATGCTCAGCCAAGCAAAAAGAAAAATGTCTTTAACAAGCAAGGACTTAGTTGTTATTTGTTGGAGTACGTTCTTTAGAGAAGACAAGTGGCTCAAAGGACAATGGAGTACACCGGGTAATGTATTTGGCAGGACCGATGTATTCTCTGAAGAATACTTTGAAAAACATGTAGACGTGCAAGGCATGTATATGCGTGACTGTGCAATTATAGACACAGTCACACAATCACTAAAGCAAGAACAGTTTGATAGTATAGGGTTAGTAGGCTTAGGATTAGGTGGACAGGGTTACTATGCAGGTTTCTCTGATGAGGAGACTCACAGTGTACAAAACATGTACACTGACTTAGATGTTATAACTCCTTGCTTGTGGTCGTACAACGATAAACATTGGCCTGTGCATTATACATATACAAGCACCCATGACGGCAGTGAGTTTGAAGACTATCACCCTAGTAGCCCAGTGTACAGAGATTGGTTAGTACACATTGGTTTTCCTATGGGAGAAGCTAGTAGGCAGTATGCAGACTTCAGTGACGACATAATGAAACAAACAACTTTACAAGAAGTATTCGATGACCCGCAGTGGCCATGGGATCAAGACGGTGACTCATGGACTATATAAAAAATACAGACCAAGCAGGCTTTATTAAACAACACGGAACAGATGTTTATGTAGTAGGCGAATGGTCTGATGAAACTACGCCTTTAAAAAATGCATTAGCTAAGATAGGTGTACAACCACAATCTATAGATAAGTATCAAATACAAACAAGAGCCCAAGCAACAATACAAGGCCCTGAAATTTTATTAATATTAGAAGACCGCGTAGGCCTCGAGATTCAGATTAACTCATGGACAACTGTATTTGTTATTACAAATGATCATAACATAAAGGAGAAGTTTTGGCGCCATCGTGAATCGCGGTCGTTCGAATGTTTCTATTGGACAGAATATAGATGGGTGAGCCAAGAGATGCAAGGACAAAAAACAACTTTCTTAAAACCGTTTAGTAAACATGCTGACAAGTTATTTCAGGAACAGATACTAGGAGTACACCCTGAGCTAGTAAACTACTGGCATAGAATATATCCTGTGTACGCAGGCGCTAGTGAACACAATGCAATAGATAGAGTTCCCCATTTAGAATTACTAGGCGCAATAGAAACAGCATTAGGCAGAGGAAAAGACAAAGTAATATTTTCTAATGCTGATGAGGCTTTACAACCGCAGAGTATTAATAAGGCACATAGAATAATTGACCAACTTAATTACATGCCTGCAAATACCTGGTTCATGTTAACTAGTACATTAGACGGAACTGCAAGCTATCATAAGATGTGTAAGATGATGGGTGTTCTACCTAAAATGAAAATTATTAGTGGTATGCGTTTTGAGAACGTAACTAAAAGTTCAATGGTTAAGGAATGGCATGGCACTAGAACATTAGATTTTACTAAGCACCCAGCCTGGAAAGATCTAGAATTTGTTATAGGCAAACGAGAAAAGAAGTTACTGTGTTTCAATAGAATGCCCAGATGGCAACGTGCTAGAATGGTAGGCTTCTTGTTTGAACATAACTTAATTGACAATAGTTATGTTAGTTTTGATATAAATAATAATGACGAAGCATGGTCTAGGAAAGAGGCATGGGCCGACCTAGAGAATTCTGATCTTGTAGACGAGGAGTTCCGTGGTGAACCTTACTTAGAAAATATCTATAAACACTGGGATAAGCTACCATTGGTGCTAAATAGAAGTAGTGAAAGGGATAATCCTGTAGACATAAATATAGATGATGTTCGTTACTTTGATAACAGTTACTTTAGTGTTGTCAATGAGACAAACTTCTATCATAGTATGCTAGAGCAAGGTTCTAGACCTTGTTGTTGTATGCATACAGATGGTGTGTTTATAAGTGAGAAGGTTTATAAGCCTATTGCTCATAGACACCCATTTATCGTTGCAGGATTGCCTGGAACATTAAAGTTTATGAGAGTAGTTGGATATAAGACCTTTGATGGTATATTTAACGAAGACTATGACACCATAGAAGATGACAACACTAGACTAGAAGCAATAGAGAAAGAGATATTACGTTTAACAAATTTAACAGACAACGAGTGGGTAGAACTGCAAGTGCAACTGAAACCAATTATAGATTACAACTATAAGCATTTCTTAGCACTGAAAAAATTAAACACCACAGACTACGATTTAGTAGCCCAGTTTTAAAGTAGAGGTATATGGACGAACATAAGAAACATGTAGATTTTAATCTTACTAACATTGCAGTAGACAAGGCTGATGAGGACAGATACGAAAAGCCTGAGCTGAGTGTGGAGGATCAACGACATCAGCAAATGATGGATCACATTGCCCCATACGCTAAGAAAGTTCAACAGAAAGGCACTAAGTCAGTTTATGTAGACTACAAAACAAGAACAACAAAATTAATACTGGTTATGTGTCCCGAGTGGGCACCAGAGTTTCCACCGTTTAACTTAGCGAGACTAAGTGGCGTTTGTAAGAGTGCTGGGTACGAAACAAGCATATTGGACTTGAATGTAAAAGCCTACAACGCACATCAAACCATCTGGCAACCTGAGAAACTAATTCCTTTTAGGTTATGGGATCCTAGTGCCAGTTGGCATTGGCTAGGCGAGACATACTACAACGACATACACCCTTTGCTAGAGCCTATCCTTGAAGAAGGCTTGCAACATATTATAGAACAGAATCCTGAAGTAGTAGGCTTTAGCCAATACTACATCTCTGAAGAACCAACTAAGTGGATGTGTAAGGAACTCAAAGCGAGAGCACCGCACATTAAGATCGCTGTAGGTGGATCTAACGTACAGAAGGATTGGTTTGACATACAGCCTTACTACGATTATATATGCACAGGAGAAGGCGAAGCGGCTATTCTTGCTATACTACAAGACCAAGAAGATGGTATAGAAAGAGGTCCTATGTATAAGATCACACAGGAAGAGATGGAGCGTATTAACATTAACGATATGCCTATGCCTGACTATGAAGGTCTAGATTTTAACGACTACAAAGTACCCAACGGAGTAACTTCAGAGTTCTCACGTGGTTGTACTGCTAAGTGTACGTTCTGTGAGGAAACACACTTTTGGAAATACAGACAGCGTCTTGCAGTAGATGTTTTGCGTGAAGCAGAATACTTATACTATGAGAAAGGTGCAGACGTTATGTGGTTCATTGATAGTCTGATTAACGGTAACGTAAACGAACTTAGAGCATTTGCAATAGCACTCAGAGAAAAGAACATCAAGATGAGATGGACTGGGTATGCTCGTTGTGACGGACGCATGGACGATGACTACTTTAAAGACTTAGCAGACGGTGGTTGCATTATGCTTAACTATGGTTGCGAGTCAGGTTCACAGAAAGTATTAGACGACATGGCTAAAGGCGTAACTATCAAAGAGATGGAAGACAACTTTAAGTCAGGCAAGAAGCACGGAGTGTATGCCGCAACTAATTGGATCGTGGGCTTCCCTACAGAACAGCATCACGACTTTGCAAGAACAATGACATTCCTTTGGCGTAACAGAAACATGAACATCAACAACGTTGGTGCTGGTGTAGGTATGGCAGTAGGTCCTGAAACTATTGTAGGACAGAATCCTCATAAGTGGAACATCAGTTACCACAAGTATCAGAACCATTGGATCAGTAACGATTTTACTATTGCAGGCATACATGTTATGCATAGAGTTAAACTGTTCCATACGTTTATTGACTTCATGGTAGGAGCAACAGACGTACCGTTTGGTTACCCTGTTAGACACAATCTAGCCAGAGAACACTATTATGTTAGACTTAATCAACCCAATGTATATCATGAGATAGAGTATGAAGACTTTGATTACAATATCATACAACCAGACATCTCACCATTTGCAGATAGTCTAGTAAATGAGATATGGCCTTTCTTGAGAATGATGTGGTTAACAAGGGGTGGCTACAAGATGACTATGGAGTTCAATCCTTCTATTGACAGCAAAGAGTTTGGGTCACAGTTTGGCCCAGCAGAACAGTTCCACGGTACATACAAATTTGCAATCGATGACGAAGGTAACTGGAAAGCAAACTTTAAATACAAATACGATCAAGTAGACAATCCATTTGATGATAGACTGAGTAAAGCAGAAGGAGGACGTAAAGGTCCGTTCTATGCACAAGACTATTCACGTATGCAATCAAACACAGCCAAACGTGCAAGAAAACTTGCTAAGCCGGCTTGGGATAAGAACGAAGGCCGGAGTCAAACAGACTTCGGTGAACTACTAGAAGAAGAAGCATTCTTAAATGAGACAGTAGACTTTAGTTTTGATTACAACTACAAAGGCAAAGGCAAGTGGGAAAGAGGTTCACATGATGTAGCAGTACCTGATGTTATCACTCCAGGGGTTAACGAGGACAACAAACATTTAGCACAATCGGCAAACTTTAAAGCCATCGATGCTGATATGATTACTGTAAAAGTTGAAGACTAATGTATTTGTACAATATCGGAGATAGTTGGGCATGGGGTTACAATGATTCATTTGATATTCCTTTTAAACGTACTTACGCAGATATAGTTGCAGAAAACTTTGGATTAAGGAAAGTTACATGTTGTAAACCAGGTTGGGCATTAGGCAATGCTGTAGAACAATTCTTACAGAGAGTTTATCATAAGTTAACAGCAAGCGATTGTGTATTAGTAACAGTACCGCCAGACACTAGGATATGCGTTGCTCATAATAAAAAGGATAGTCTATATGATACATTTGGACATAGAAGAACTCAAACAGTTTACTCAGATCAACCATTATGGCATGCTCTTATAGAAACCACAGACGCCAATCCATATCAATTCGAACTAACACAAAACAAAGACTTAATGCTGATAGCATCTTTGTGCAAACTAAAAAATGTAAAGTATGCCTTCCAGCATAACTATAGCAGTTTTACATACGATAATTCTTGGAGAGACTCTTTAATACTAGACGGTTATGTAGATACTGACAACAGTATGACCGAATGGTTAGGTATTGAGGCTACAGCATACTGGGGCAACAGCATAGGCGACCAATTAGATAGAGGTATCGATGGTCCAAGAATAAATAACAATGGACAACTGCATGATGCTGAACAAAAATATTTAACAGACAGTTTTCACCCTAACTTACTAGGACACGAAGTAATAGGGCAGAGACTTACACAGGAACTAACAGACAAATGGAATATCCAACTAATGAATGGGACACCTTACAACAAGTAATAGTAGGTAGAGCCCACGGTGCAAAAGTACCTGACTTAGATTTAAGTATGCGGCTTATTAACTATGCTGATGTGCCGGACCAGAACACAATAGAAACAGGTCCGTACCCAGAGCAAGTTCTCATAGAAGCAGACGAAGACTTAGAAACCTTTTGTGCTTTTCTCAGAGACCAGGATGTAGAAATATTACGTCCACACATGACTGACTGCGGTACTCAAGGGCAAGTTAAGTATTATGATTACTGTCCCAGAGACTTGGTGTTCTTGCATGGCAAACATGCTATAGCAACACCTATGCCTATTAGAGCAAGAGCATTCAATTATCAAACAATAGCACATCACTTACCAAACATCATAGAAGCACCTAGATACTATGCAGATGATCTATACAATGCAGACTGCTTGGGTGATCCTGATACACTAGCACTAACAGAAGTAGCACCTAGTTTCGATGCGGCTAACTGTATAAGAGCTAACGATGATATATTATATCTAGTATCAAACTCAGGTAACAAAGCAGGAGCTCAGTGGTTACGAGAACACACAGGTTTAAACGTACACGAACTAGAAGGTGTGTACAGTTACATGCACATAGACAGCACAGTTGCTTTCTTGCGTGAAGGCTTGATGTTGCTTAACCCTACTAGAATAAAAGACATAAACCAACTACCAGAACCATTTAGAAGTTGGGATTATATAATGTGTCCAGAGCCCACAGACATCGGCTACTATGGAAACTACAACAATGCCAGTGTGTGGATCAACATGAACATGTTAAGCATAAGCCCTACACTGGTAGCACTGGAAGAGAATCAGCACAGTCTGAGAATAGCTCTAGAGAAGCATGGCATTGATTGTGCTATGTTGCCTACTAGACATCAAAGAACACTTGGCGGTGGCTTTCATTGTGTAACAGCAGACACCAAGAGATCGCTGTGATAGCCAAACAAGGACATATAACTCCTGTGTGGACAGATGAACATGTTCACTTCCCGTATGTTAAGCAACCTATAAAGCAGTCAGAGATACAGGTGTGGAAACAAAAAGGCTACTATCATGAATCATTCTCAGGTGGTATGTATGACAGCCGTAACCCTATGCCAGATTGGGTAGACTATGTGGCAAACAAGATAGGATTAACCAACACAGGCTATGTGTTCTATAAAATGGACACCTTAGACATAATGCCCACGCACACAGATCACTTTGAAACATACGAACGTGTGTTTGGAGTAACTCGCAATAACACTCACAGAGCATTGGTATTCATGGAAGACTGGAAGCCAGGACACTACTTGGAGTTCAATGGTGTTGCAGTTACCAACTGGGTAGCAGGCGACTATGCACTGTGGAGTGCTGACGTACCTCATGCGGCAAGTAACATAGGCATACTTCCTCGATACACCATGCAGATAACCGGCGAACTGATCAGTTAATAACACCCTGTATAAAGAACACGGGGGAGAAGTACCACCCCATAGGGAGACCGGTAAACGCAATTTTTTTCCCTACCTCGAAGCCAGTAAACCTGTATCCAATCAACAATTCGCCCGGGGTGATATCTACAGTGCTCAGTGACTGATATAGTTCGATATAGTTCGATAAACGTGTATGTGCAGTAAAGTGTGTGAATCTGAATATATAACCCGCAACAAAGTGTAGTAGTGTGTTGCACAGTGCGTTAATGTATAGCTGTGACAGATAAAAGTGTGTAACGGTACACATGCTTCCGTGTGGTACTTTGTGTGACTGTGCGAAAAAATAAGGGTATTGTGTACACAGAGTAATAAATATGCGTATGAGGAGAAAAAACCGGTCTATACAGAATCAAAAAAAACGGGACGCAAATTTCAAGCGGTTTTTCAAAACTTGAGGTCTCTACTGTGTATACCACCCACCCCCCTCGATATCCGGGAGTCTGATTGAAATGCCAAGAAAAATAAAAAAAGCATACACATTATCACCTTGGGATGCCATGCTGAGTGCTCGCTTCCCCGACGACCCTACGCCTGTTACTGTGCCCTATACGGTTACTACACAGTGTAACACACACAGCGAGAGTACTACTAGTGAGGATAAAGTCTGTGACTAAGTGTTTAATAGCAGGGTGTTCTCACTCAGCAGGCTTTGAGATAGACGGCACAGAGGATAGTGTGCTCAATCGATCCAGGAGCTATGGGGCTCAACTTGCACAGCTATTAGATCTAGAACCTCATAACATAAGTCTAGGGGCTCAGAGTAACTCAGCTATAGCTCGTTCAGTGGTAGACTATATAGAATCGGATCGCAGTAACAGTGTAGACTTTGTGGTAGTAGGCTGGTCAGAAAGCACACGCATAGACTTACCATCACCACATGATGTATCGCATGATGGGTCTAACCCTGCTGTGGATACCTTCACAGAAATTAACCGTCGTTGGCTACAGATCAATTCGGGTTGGCAGGGGTTCACTGACTATGAGAAGAGTATAATGCCTTACTGGCATGAGTTCATGAGTCATCAAAGTGCTATGCTTGATCTAATCACTGTTAAAGAGATGTGGTTACTACAGTTATACTTGGACAAACAGGGCATCGACTATGTGTTTTGCAATACCATGTTGCCTGTTAACCCTTCAAGGTGGACACAATGGTACTGGGATAGACTTGATCCGGATAAATGTATGTGGGACGCAGAAGGCTTTTGGTTCAAGTACAAGGCGTTAGGCTATGAGAACCCGAAGGCACAGTACTGGCATCACGATCAAACACCTCACAGACTGTGGGCGGAACTGTTGTACAATCACATAGCGGATCGAACCCAACCATTTACCAGGAGTCTAAGACCTTAGACTGATACCATGCGATACATAGACTACCAATTTGCTATCACTGATCAAGGCATACTGTTCACAGACTGGACAGAGGACCATTTAATGAAACTTCAGCCGGGCAGTATAGCACCTGGGGACTTGTTAGAGGTTGTGCAATTAGAATCGGGGCAGATATACTTACGCAAAGTAGCTCCTGAGACACTGGAATTCTGTGCTTTCGGTACCGATCCTGTAATGCTCTAAGACTGTGTGTAAGCGTCTGTGTGCAATGTTCTCGAATAAAAGCTATATTGATACCCAATAAACAATTAATTGCTTAAACAGGCTTTTAAATAACCTTAATAGAACATGGCCATGTGTGCATCATAATCCTTTTTAGTTGATAATCTCACGCTGTCCAGAATTGGCACTAGAGCGGCACGTGAATATGTAGAACCATTCTTGATTATAGCTGTGGTTGTGCCTGGGTATGTGGATTTAACCAGCTTGCGAGCGCCGGGAAGGGTCTTGGCCATCACTGAGTTCCAGCCACCACCTACAAAATTGAACAAATATTCTTTAGTCTTCATAAAAACTCCTACCTTTTTATTTTCTATATGTGTATTATACAGCCTTTAGACCCAGATGTCAACCTTTTTACACTATACAAGAACTTGAGTTTGATACGCAGTAGCATAGAAAGCCGCCTGCTTGGAGCGTAGTTCACGCAGAATAGCAGTCACGCCAATGAATTCGCTTGAATAATAGCCACGCACAACACGAATCGCCTGGCCCAAAGTCATTTCCGATAATACCAAGTCGCTCCACATGATGCTTTACTGCCTTATCTCGTTAATGTACAGCTATTATACTACTGATACGCTAGATGTCAACCTTTATTTAACACCCTCAAACAGCGATATCAACTATTTTACACTATACAAGAACTTGACTACTTCACTAGTGGGCTATTACTAAAGACTTGATTGTGTTCTGGGAAGTCTGCATTGTGGTTTCGCACAAAACGATCTATAATTTCATGCGGTTGTATGGTGTCTGCTCCATAAGGATCGTATGCAGTGCCCGGTGGCAATGGTTCTTGTGGTCGCCATATATCTGAATTACGACCCATATCCACTGATTTATACCATGCTTCCATGATGTCTGCGAATTTTTCTCTGTATTCCCCAGAGGCAAGGTCTGTTTGACTTCTTTCCCGGATCATTCTTTCATGCCATTCAGCAATCCACTGTAGTGTTTCTGCTTGTATAGGGAATGGCAAACTCTTTTCAACACATACTTGTACATACTGTAGTGCTTCCCCTGGCACAGGATGACCATCATTCTCGTACCACTCTGTCCATTTATGTTTATCACGCCAGGTGCCTCTACTGTCTGAGAACACATTAGGCATGTTGATCTTTCTGAATGAGTGTTCAGCCCTGTCCGCTAGTGTGTTGTAACCTGGTTGTAACGGTGCTAAAGGTTCTTCACTGCCATGAATGGGAAGGCTTCCTTCCCATGATAATGAGTACAGTTTACGAATGGTGATTATGTCTGTAATACAGTTTATTATATAGTTATCAAGATCAGCATAGTTTTCAATAAAGTTGCTGTTATAGAACCTGCTGTTAAATACGTTGCCACTTCGATTCCAACAGCCTACAGTTTCGTGAATGCGTTGAGGATCATCGTTAACGTGCAGTTCTATGTCCGCTTTGCATATCCTATCCTCTCTAAACCAGCTTGTCCACATCACTAATACCAGGTCTTTGTCAGTGAACTGATATTTTTCATCCGCTTGAATGACAGAGTCTTTTATGTGTTGATTTCCGGTGCCGCTAAGACCCATGTTAAAAACAGAATAACCCTTTATTCTAGCACTATGCAATACAATGTCTGCCCACGTAGGCCAAACGTGTTGTGTTACACTACATCCAAATATGAATACACGACTCATCTATTATCCTTTTATTATGTTTATGTATAGCTCTGTTGTGCATATACTGGTTTATTTGAACACGCTGTATGTGTTAAGATCAGGATAGTCGTTGTAACTCCATGTCTTAGTGCTCACAGTGTGTGGTAGTTTTTTTAATCCCTCTGTGGCAGTTTCCGGAGTCATATAGTAGTGATATCCTATTGTGCTTATATCTTGATCTTTCCACGCTGTATCGCCGTAACGACCATCATATGCTAGTTTTTTCAGTTTAACATAATCTTCTTTATTATCACACAATACAGCGCCTCCTCTGCCTAGGTTTAATGGCTTTTTGAATTGGAAACTTAAACATTGTAGTGTATTAGGCATATAACCTCCAGCTTGCCAATAAACAGCACTATCTATTATGCGAGTATTGGTAATTGAATAATAATCAATCCACTGTCGTTTATCGAAACTCCAGTCAAGGTTTAGCTTTTGCAGTGTGAAAGGGATACTTATATAGGTGTGATCAGGCACAGTTAGCTGTGTGTTTTCTATTTGTTCTGCATCGGCTCTGAGGCATAACTCGATTGCATGAGTACAACAGTCGGTGGCAACGCAATAAGGGGCATTCCACCATTGGGCAAGTGCAATTTCGAAATCATTTACAGCGGAAAAACTCATGGTCTGTGCTCCTTTGATTATAAATACTAGTGTTACTATTTATATATGCTGTTAAAGGAGATCTAATAACGTGGCAAACATGATGTACACACCGGATAACATACTGATTCGCAACAATGTGGCCAACATTAAAAATGATGTTGAAGGCACTAAGCTGTATTGGAACAGCACAGACTCGGAATATCATTTTAAAAAGAATGAAGCCATAATAGATTCTCGTTATACCAAAAACAACGTTGTATACACATATAATAGCCTAGGACACCGTGCTCCTGAATTAAAAGAATTAACAGATGACTTCATATTGTGCATGGGTTGTTCATACACTGAGGGAATTGGGGTTGATGATGCAGATACTTGGCCTGCTATGCTGGCAAGTCACAGTGGAATGGCAACATATAACCTGGGTATCGGTGGTTCAAGCACAATGATTCAATTAATTAATTCAAACCAGTGGATCATGAATAAAAAGAAATACCCACTGCCTAGATGTGTGGTAGTACAAATACCTGAAGTGACTAGAACTCCCAGAGCAATATTAAACGGACGAAACGCACAACAGAATGAATGGCCCAGCAGTATAGAGTTAATAGGAACAACTCCCAGTAATAATCCAGGACAAATTCGTGATGATGAAATGTATGTTAAATGGAAAGAACATCGCAACCAGTTCTCAGCAGAAGCAACTGACAACGACCTCGACTGGCAACACACATTAGGCGATCCAGATATAAGTCCTTGGTTCTTGACATCACAGTTAATGGTAAGTTTGCAACTGATGTGGAATGCTGTGGGCGTACCAGTGTTACAAATGACATACGATGATGATGGAGATATTATATATAATCCATTTAATGTGTTTAGAATAACCGGTGATATATGCAAAGACTTCGCCAGAGACAGACAACACATGGGAATAGACACGCACACAAATCTAGTAGAAGCAATATGGCCTCAGATACAAGAGCTGTTAGAGTGGACACCAGGCACAAGACAAAAACGAGACATAGTACGATTACCGTATAATGCATTTCATTATACATTAACACAGGCAATGGCGGAAAGAGAAAGGTTAACTCCTAACGACAAATCACCATTTGTATACCCTTAAAGAGATAATTAATAATGCTTGACTTATTACATATAGCCGCTATACTGTTAGTATATCCGTTTTGGTTAGCACTAGGACTAGCATTAATGTGTAAATTAAACCCAGGAGATATCAACAATGACAGATGAAATAGAGCCAGGCTCAAAGAAAGAAGAAGTGTTAGACGGACCAGACAAGGAACTAACACCGGACGAATTAACAGAATTAGCATATAAAAAGAAATTAGAAGAATTGCGTAAACGTGATCCGTTTGTGTATAGATAAGGTGTGTAGTTTATGAGAGTATTAGGAATAAGTTCACAGTTTCACGATGCCGCTGTTACAGTGGTAGACGACGGCAAAATAGTATTTGCGGCTCACAGTGAGCGTTACAGTAGAGTTAAGAACGATCCATTTCTAAATAAAGATATAATCAAAGCCGCTTTGGCATATGGTAAACCTGATAAGGTTGTTTATCATGAGAAGCATTGGGCTAAAGTACTTCGTAACCTAACTATCGGCAATTTTGGCTTTATTAAAGAGCTTAGTGCTAAGAAATGGGTTAAGAAGTTTTACCCAGAGTTAAAAGGTATCCCTAGTAAGACTTATTGGCATCATGAGACACATGCCGCCGCAGGAGTATTTACTAGCGACTTCGATGAGTGTGCTGTAATGGTTATAGATGCTATTGGTGAGTTTGATAGTGCAACTATATGGCATTGCCACAATGGTAAACTAACTAAAAAGGATTCAGTTTGGTATCCTAGTAGTTTAGGATTGTTTTATAGTGCTATCACGGCTTATGTAGGTTTAAAGCCAATGGAAGACGAGTATATCTTAATGGGTATGGCGGCTTATGGTGATGACAGTAAAGCAGAACAGTTACAACAGTTAATTAAAGATAAAGTATTTGCAGACGAGACAGGAATTAAAACAAAGGTCAATCTACAAAAAGGATTTAAAGAAAACTTCTTCTTCCTACGCAATGGCTACACAGACTTTGACTTAGCAAAAGCGGCACAATGGGAAGTAGAGAAGAGAATTAGTGCTTATGCTGAGAAGGCTTATGAGCTAACAGGAAGTACTAATCTAGTGTTTATGGGCGGAGTTGCACTTAATTGTGTAGCAAACTCAAACTTATTTGATGTGTTTGATAACATACATATCATGCCAAACCCCGGTGATGCCGGTTCTTCGCTAGGAGCCGCGGCTTTGCATTATTACAATGCAACGGGACGTAGGGTAGAGTGGGTGGGTCCTTATCTGGGAACTAAAATCCCAGGTAAGTATCCGGTTAACAAAGCTCTAGATAGTTTAAGGAAAGGACATATATTTGGTATAGCAAATGGCAGAGCAGAGTTCGGCCCACGTTCATTAGGCAACAGATCGTTGGTTGCAGACCCTAGAGGCCATGAAATACAAGATAGAATGAATATTATTAAGAAACGTCAGAAGTTTCGTCCGTTTGCCCCAATGATACTAGAACAACATGTGAATACTATCTTTGAGATGCCTAAAGCACCAGGCAATCCACCAATAAGTAATGCTCCTTACATGCAATACGTTGCAAAATGTAAGTGGCCTGATATGTTTCCTGCTATTGTACACGAAGATGGAACAAGTAGGGTACAAACAGTTAATGCACAACAACATCCAGAGCTATTTGAATTGTTAACAAGATGGTACAATGAAACAGGCTGTCCGCTGTTAGTTAATACAAGTTTAAACATTAAAGGACAACCAATTGTTGATAGTGTTAAGGATGCAGAAGATTTTAGCGAATATTATGGAGTAGACGTACATACCCATGATGACGAATAACCATTTAATTAGGAATAAAGGATAAATTAATGTTTGATGTATTTTATTCAGGTGAGAATAAGAATTTAAAGGCCCAACTGCCTCTAGCAATACAAGTAGTAGACATCACTGAGGCTAGGCCTCGAACAAAGATGTACTGGTATATTGAAGAGAATGTTGAGGTTACGGACTACTCAGTATTTGAATATAGACCGCCAGAGTTTGATGCAAATTACGAACATGTATGGAAATGGCAAGAGAACAAATACGGTGGAGTGTTTCTAAAACCAACGTATACGGATGCTACAGGGCAGAAAGAGCTCGATAGAATAGTATGTAAGAAGAAGTTTGATATATTTTATGCAGGCGAGAATCCAGGCATGGAGTTCCATGTTCCACACGCTATTCAGGTACTAGACATAGACGAATGTAAGCCTAATACTCACATGTATTGGTTTATTGAACCTAACATTGAATTAACCGATTATTCAGTATTTGATTATCGTCCTGAACAATGGGACCAGTCCTTTATCCATGAATTTAAATGGAATGCAAGTAATTACGGTGGAGTTACTCTATATCCTGTTGCACAAGAAGGTGGCGACAAGCAAATTAATAGAGTAGTATGCAAAAAACGATTTGATATTTTGCGTAAAACAACTCCAGGACAATATTTTAGAAATAATCCACATGCAACGCATGTTTGGTGCGTAGATCCTGATTACCAGATAGATTTTAATATAGATTGGGCGCCAGGTAACTTTGAACCCGACTTTATACACAGTTTTCATCTAAGAGGACAGTTAGAAGATAGATATCCTCAAGAAGAAGGCGGAGTACAACTGTATCCACGCAAGTATATGGATGCAACAATTAAGTTTCATAAGTTCTTAGATGCGG
>TARA_R110000803_G_scaffold60710_2_pt1 | contig 30127 bp, 29 predicted proteins | sample TARA_R110000803 | Tara Oceans TARA_R110000803 (sample SAMEA4397772) | marine metagenome | biome: Polar Biome; feature: [SRF] surface water layer (ENVO:00010504); material: water (ENVO:00002006), including particulate matter (ENVO:01000060) such as... | depth 5 m | reverse complement strand
AATAAAGCTGTTAATTCAGCTTCAGCATCGATGTTATGGAATGCAGACACATCTTGTGCAAGTTCCGGAGACCATGTAGCTCTTAATTTTCTTTCAGTTACAGAAACCGTTACAGAATCTAATTTGAAAGTAACTTCAGCCATATTGTCTTCTAACTCTAAAGTAGCGTAGTCAGTAAGTGTTACCATGAAGTGACCAGCATATAAAGATAATGCGTTACCATCTAATCCAGCGTATCCATTAACAGCAGTACAAGTAGCACAAGCTGGACAAGTTAAATCAACCTCTAGTAATAAGTTACCACTAGCGTCAACAATTGCTTGACCATATTTTTGTGTTACTAATCTAAAATCTAAGTTACTAGTAGCACCGGTTTTAACTAAGTTAGTACCACCACAAGTCATCGTACCTGCAGTATAAGCAACCGTCATTCCAGCTAAGAACGATTCAGTATCGGCTAATTTCCCATCAGGTCCAATTAAGGTACCAGCGGAAGATAAAGCAGCTGAATCTAATTTAAGTACTAGTTTTTTAATACCTTCAGTTCCAATACTAGTTGTAAAAGCTGAGAACGAACCATCAGTAGCTAAAGTACCAGCAGTTACAGCGTAACCCCCAGTAGTTTTAGCTCCTTTAGAAGCGTCAAATAAACCTTTTCCATCTTCATAGAATTGGTCATATAAGTTAATAGGGTCGTCAGTAGCAGCATCGAATCCACCATTATTAGAATCAAAACCTGGTTTGTTAGTAGATATTTGTGGTACGAAGTAGAATAATTTACCAATTGGTAAGTTTAATGCTTGTACAGATACAATATCGTTAGCCAATAACTTAGAGAATACTCTCCTTACTATTGGGAATACTACAGTTTCGAATGAACCTGAGTCAGACGCTGAAGTTTGCTCGTTAATTAAATAAGAAGCTTGATTCTCAAATAATTGAGCTACGTTGTCTTTTGCGTAACCATCAAGACCATCTAGGAATCCTAGTTTGTCCCACTTGTTAATTACGTCTTCACGGATAAGTTTCATTGAGTTTGTCCCAATGTTTCCAACTTGTCCTGAGTTTAATAAATGTCCCATTTTTAATGTTTTTTTATTTTAGTTTATTTTATTTTATTTTTTTCATTAAGTCCATCATTCTCGTCATTTGAGGATCCTGATAAACTTTTGACTCTCTAATTACACTATTTTTAGCGTTAGAGATATTTTCTGTTATAACCTTTGTTCCACCCTTCTTAGCAATCGCTTCTTGTATTGGTTTCTTACCCGATATCTCACCAGCAAGTCTCTTATACAAAGATTTTGATTCCTTTAGTGATATCACCTCATCAAAACGAGAAAGAATGTTTAATTTTTCCTTCTTGGTTGTTGAGTGTTCAGTAAACAATTTTGTTGTGTAGGCTAAGTTGGAGTTGAAAATTGCAACTTCATTTAACTTCTCTCTAAATAATGAAAGGGCTTTTTTATACTCTTCGTTCTTAGATTTAAGTTTCTTAACTTCCACACCATAAGTTGAGAGATCGGTTTTTAATCGTTTATTCTCCCTTATAACTCTCGAAGGTGCTGAGACTCTCGACTCATTAACTTCTTTTTTGAAACGTGACTTATTTTGAATCGCTCTTGGTTTGGATGTACCTTTCCTGTCTCCAGAGGTACCTTGTGTTCCATTAGTAAATGTCTTAGAAGAACCTTCTTCTATTTCATCTTCATCAAGTTCAATTTCATAAATTGTTTCTTCTTCATCATCCATGTCTTCCATTTCGGCAATGTTTTCCATTTCCTCAACATCGTCGTCGAGTTCGATTTCGTAGTTTGTTTCACCTTCTCCACCACAACCCTCACTTACATTTTTAATTTCATACTCTTCGTCACCATCTATAAGGGAAATACTATCGCCAGTTTTTACAACTTCGATTTCGTCTTCTGCTCCCATTTTCTTAAACACTTTTAATACGTCAGCATCAGATGCTCCCGTAAGGTCTAACTCTATTGGTGACCCCATGTCGATACCCATACCTAAATCCATATCTGTGTCCATATCCATATCCGTATCTAAATCCATAATAGGTGCTACGGGAGCATCCATCATATCATCATCCATTTCAAGGCCTAAGTCCATTTCCATATCATTATCCATTTCATCATCCATGTCGTCCATTGTTTCCATATCAATCTCCTCGTCTGCGAGAGATTCTTTTACTAGCTCATTAATTTCTCGCTTCAAAATTGAAGGGAGTATTTCTTTTGCGCTCCTCTTAACGGATTCCTCGATTGCTTTCGCTTCAAGAAGAGCTTCTTCTACTAAAGATTTTTCTGCCATTTGACTAGATTTTTTAATCTTGTTATTAATTGACGTAATACGCCAGAAACCCTTTTACAGGGGTTTATAATAAATATGGGTTAATAAAGAAAAAACCCATATTTTATTTACTTAGTTATAATTTATTTTAAGGGTAGTGGTTTAATAATGACCTCTAAGGTCAATATCACCAATCCAGTACTCCATATTTTTAAGATTTCTCATATCAGCCTTTGTTACTTTTTCCGCTAATATCTTATCTTTCTTAGGGTCACCAGATGAAGGTACGTTAACATCATAATGTACGTCGACAATGTACCTAGCTTTATTAGTTGCTTTTATTGATGCGTCAAATACGTCAGAAACATCATCACTATCTAACTCATAATCTTCATCATAGTAGTGATCAGGAAGAGTACTACCCTCTAAACTCCACTCTGTTGGGTACTCAGTTACTTTATCAAAGTCTTTTTGACCAATAATATCTATTATTTTAGAATCGATGTCATCTTCATACCCCTCACTTAACTTCACTGAGTTTTCAATACCAACTAAATGATTATCAACCCATTCCCCAATAACTTCAAAATCATCTTCTGTATCAAACCCATTAGTCTCGTTAAACGACTCTTCTTCGTGGTCGTCAGTAGGATTCGTTTGGTCACATCCACAACCTTCGTCCACAGACTTTATGTTGGTTGTTCGTGTCTTACCCCCTGATTGTGGGTTTAACATAGGTAAATCACCTCCTCTTTCGTTATCAATATCTAACATCCCACTACTCGACACTCCCTCTGATGGACCACAATCAAGCCACCCTGACCCAAAGTCCCCCATTGAGGTACTGCACGTACATGCAAGTGTTACCGTCCCATGATATGAGTTTTCCCCACCACAACTAATCGCTGCGGTACAGTTATTCCCAGCGTTAACACAAGCCTCGTTTAATGAGTTACTCGAATTCAAGGATTCATTTAATTTTTTTACGTTATCGTACTTTGATTTTCTAGTTCTATTGCTCATCTTTTAATCTTTTAAGAATTTCTTTATCGTTTCACGTACCTTAGACTCCATTATTGGTTTTGGGTTAACCGACTCAACATAAGGTTTGGCTTCCTCCACTTGGTTAAATAAATAAGCACCTGGGGTAGATGGGGACGAAACTAAGTCAAAACAAATTAATTCAAAATCGTCTTGTACCATATTCTTACCTCCTATATTCTTAAGTGAACCAACCCCTCTAGATGAAATACCTAATTGTACACCATGTCTAAGTAAGTTAGCAGCTAAATCCCCTGGTGTTGTTGTTATACCACTATTCTCATATGCTGGTGACGTTATTAATGTTAACTTCCCCATTAGGGTATTACCATCCCACCAAGTCTCATCTAACTTGTGAGAAGTTCTCTCTAAGTCAATTATTGACGAATCTGGGTGGTTTAATTCTGAAATAGCCCTACCATTCTTAATTATCTCTTGGTGTTTTTCAACCTCAGATCTTAAGATATTGTCTGGGTACACTCTACCATTCCTGTTCTCAACCCCACATTTCTGTAACACCGCAATCATTTGAATTGGTCCGTAGCTAGTGCCTTGGTCCTTCATCTCTTTGATTATCATTTTATTTTCGGTTAATTGTGGTGATATGTACCCCGAGTCTTTTTCAACTAAAAGTCCATAACCTTCTTCTCCTTCTTTAAGTAATTTAAGTTCCATACAAATAAATATTGTTTTATTATAAATATCTACTATAAAACAAAACCCATCATATGATGGGTTCTTATTATTTACTGAGTCTTCTTTGATGTGTTATAGGTGAAACTACTATCCACCTCAAACACTTCGTTGATTAGTTTGGTGGATATCCACTGCATTTCCATAACAACAGATGGGTCGTTTATCCTCCTGAGGTCCTTCTGAAATAACGTCACCTCTACAGACATAAACGACTTCTTATTGATTTTAATACCCGATGATCGTAAATCAAAATCCACGATTACTCGTTCCTTATTAAAACTCTCTGTTGGTAGTGATTCGTTTAAGAATCTTTTAATGTTTTTGTTTAATCTACCTAACTTTGGTTGGTAGTCCTCTAGTTCCTCCGTTGGTTCAACCCAACTAGACAATATTAAATATAACGTCCTTGGTTCTTTATTATTAACGGTACCTATCCTTATCTTAAAGGGTTTATCCGTCTTAATGGGTAGTTCTTTCCCTAATTTCATTCTTCATTTTTTTTTCTCCTTATTATTAAATAAAGATAAGAAAAATAAAGACGAAAAAAAACCCCCAACTAAGAGAGTCTTTTATTTTATGGGATTTACTTAACGATGTTGTTTTACCCAACTACTTTCTTTTATTCTGGTTTGGTACCGAAATTCTCCGAGGCAGTAAAACCTAACCCAGCCATAACAATATACGATAACGATTCAAATAACGAATCCTTCACTTCAAAATCCCAGAATAGGTTTGATGTGAAAGCTAATAACATAAATAGTAAACATAAAAACGTAACTAGACGTTTACTCGATACCTTACCACCTTTACTTAGACAATTTTTTAAGAATTCACTTTTCATAATTTTATTTTATTTTAGTCCGGAGATTAAGTAATGTAACTTACTAATGTCGTTTATTGAGTTTTCTGATATGAACTCCATACCAATAACTTTATTATATGTTTTCTTTAGATTAGAATGTAAACTAGATTCGTCATTATTAATAATTTCGACCTCCAATAACGATGTTGCTTCTTTTTTATATGTGTTAAATAAACCCTCATTACCGTCCTTATGTTCGAGAATTGTTTTTAATAATGATTTATCGGTTTCGGTTAAATCACTATATTTTTCGTTGTATTTTTTACTGATAATTTTAGCAACCAAGGCAATAGGTACCGATGGGCGATCAACTTCCTCAATAATCGTGTTGTTAATTAAGTTCCCTTTAACTATTTTCTTAGACTCATGTAGAGAATTAACGTTCTTAGATGAGTCGCTTAAAGAAAGAAGGTTCGATATTGATTCGTTTAATTTTGTGTTATTAATAACCCCACCCACCGTCTTACTATACTTCTCTAATTTTAAGTTGGCGTTTCTAATGTCTTTCTTAGAGTGTTTTTTCATTGACTCCACATTAACCCCGATGTAATCGTTAACATCACTTTCTAAGATAACAGTATCCCTAAGGTTGTTATATATCGTAAATTGATCAGATAATACCTCATCGATTTTTATAATTTTAATACTTTCCTTAATGATGTTACCGCATTTTTCCTTGTCTGATGCGAATTTATTCGACGCCACACCATAAATAGAATCTAATATATCTCCAAAATTGTTCATAAATATGTTTTATAATAAATATAAAACTATTCCAAAAGTTTATCTAAACTATTCCAAAAGTTTATCTAAACTATTTTGAAGCCCCTCGATGTCCTCCTTTATTAATCGACTCCTAGTAAATGGTGTTTTTTGGGGAGTGTCTTGTTTAACACTTTTAACCATAGTATCATATATTGTTTGGTCTTCCATCATACCATCCATTGGCGGTTCATCCATTGGTGGTTCATCCATTGGTGGTTCATCCATTGGTGACCCTCCCATTGGTGAGTCACCTCCACCATCTTCATCTTCGATAGGTTCGTCCTCACTAGACCCATAAAGTCCGTCAACTTTATCAAAGATTCCAGTAGAAGGTATTTTCTCAGAAGTGTTCTCCATCTCAGAACTAGCTGCTTTCTCCATTCTCTGTCTTTGTAGGTCTAAAATAATCTCATCGTCACTAAAACCTAGTATATTCTTTTTCGCCCATGTCATCGACGCAGCTCCAAAACCATTCCCAGAATCAGAAACAACGTCTCGATAAAGGGCTACCTTTGATTGGAATTGTTCAATTTTCAACATTTCGGCTTGGGTGGACGGGTTATTTAACCTAAGACTGAAATTTTCCAACTCATCCTCAAACCCTAAAATATAGAGGTGAACAATTGCTATTTTATTTAACTCTTGGACCATTGATTGTTGTACTCGATTAATTGTTCTAGCAAATCTAATATCTTGTAACGCTAAATTCTTACCCTCACCAGCAGGTTCTTCAAACCCTAAAAAAGGTTTTGGTATACGTAAAGCGGCTAGTAGTTTCTTTTGAATATATTCAATATCCGCTATTTGGTCTAAATTAGAAGCTCCGGGTAATGTTTCAATTGGGTTAGCAGCTCCATCGTTACGAACTGGTATGAAGAAATCTTGATCGACAGCAAGTGCATTATATCTCATATCTGCCTGACCCGTTGCGTTATCAACCGTTTGATTCCTCTTAAAATTGTTTGCTATTTTATTAACATAAGCTTGTACATCCTGGTCATCAATATTACCAACATTAATCTTAAATACTCTTCTCTCAGGTGCTCTAGTAACACGATAAACCATCATAGCGTCCTCAGATAAAAGAAGTTGTTTCCAAATACGTCTAACCTTTTCCAACAATGAAGTACCATAAGGTAATCTTCTGTCATCACCCAAGAGTCTAAAATGGGCGACTTCCCAAGCATTAAATGATAACGTTTTATTCGTCCACATGAATTTAATATTCTTATCTTCTTCATCCTCACCAATCACTCCATTTGTCCCCGCTTTTCTAGAGGTTAGGTAACTACTCTCATCCTTACGCTCAATCTCAATATTAGGTAATTGGGACGCACCAACAATACCTTCTTTAGGGTCAATCTTAAGATACACAAAATTATCTCCATATTTACAAGTATTCCTTGTCCAAGCCGGTAATACAGCGTGTAGGTCTAAAACTTTAGTAAATAACGTGGTTAATATTTCTTTAATCCTTGATGAGTCCGACTCAACAGTGATTATAGCACCCTTCTCATCCGGAGTACAACTTTCCTCAGCGTAAATGTCTAACGCCGCCGCTATTTCAGGGGTGAATTCCATTGATTCAAAGTCATAGAACGACGCTAGTCTTGTCGTTTCATAATATATTGCTTGATTGTAGAGTTCACTGTCAACCTTATTCCATTGATTTCTCATGAAAGCGGTTTGTTGAGCCTCTAATTTTTGTTGTGTGAATTCTTCTTTTGATGGTGTTTTTAATAACACCTTATTTGGATCTAGATCGTATGATGGTGTGTTAATTCGTCTAGTTGTACCAGCACCAAACGATTGTTGTAACCTTTGGTATACTGTTAAGTTTTCATTTGCCATTTAATTGTTGTTTTATGATATAAATATCTACCGGAAATATAAACTAAAAATTTAATAAATTAAACACTATCTCCTTCTACCACCATACCCCTTAAATAACCAAGAATATTCTTGTTGTCTCTGCACTCCATTTGGTACTTGACCCCTAAATGGGTTCATTGGATCCATGTGTGGTGGTAGTGAATCTCTCTTCGGTGTGTTGTTTTCAGATTGGTTCATTGACTGTTTCTCTTGTGGTGGTCTTAAATCCTCCACTTGAGAATTCCTATTTGTGTTGGTTATCCAACTATCCATCATAGCTTCTGATTTGTTCCGATTCTTTTCAATCTCCTTAAAGGTTGTATTTGCAACATATAGGGCCATCGCCAAACCCCATAATAAATCATCGTGATAACCAACCATGTGATCTGGTCTACCGTTCCTAAAAACAAAAGTTGTCATTTCGGCGATTGTTCTCTCGGAACGAATCTTAATTCTGTTTGTTCTAACAGACTCTTCCAACTCATTCACAACAATCCTCCTATTCGAATCTATGTTAAACCCCGGGTTCTTTGTTTTATCACCATTAGGGTAGTGTAAGTATTGATACCCCATTTGTTTTAGTTTTAGAGTCGTTGGTAGACCAACCCCTCCAGTGATGTCGACCACAACATAAGCACTATATCTACCACCTACCATCCAAATAAAATTAGCCAACTCATCTGGTGGCATCTTACCATAATACTCAGCAACTTGTTCCTCACCATCCTCACAATCTAAACAAACAACACTAAAAGCACTAAAATCGTCAGATTGTCCTGTCGATACATCAGCACCCAATACGTATCTTTTACCTGGTTCTGGATCTTTCCAAACCCACATATCTTTAAGTGCCCCTTCCTTTCTTAATGGTTCTCTCTTATTTTCCTTTTCCTGTGCTGAGATATATTCTTTATCTATGACTGTCTCACCCGAACCTAAAAAATCACAATTAATCTCCTGGTTAACCAACCTCATGTTACCATTCATCTGTCGAACCATTTCCCTATACCAAGGGGATGACGGAGAGTACCCGTTCTGTGTATGTTCTAGGTAACTATCAAAATTTTGAGATTCATCTTTAATACTTATCTCCCCATCTTTCTCCCACTCCAAACCCTTATTAAACCTAGGGTCCATATACCACCTCATTTCAACAACCTTAAAATCGTTCTGACCCTTCTTCGCCCCATCATACGTTGCGTGGTAAATTGGGTCATATCCATTTGGTGTTGATACTAGAATTGCGTCACCACCTGTTGACAATGAGGCTTGACAAGCCGCCCAAACATCCTGACCACCCTCAATAAAGGCCGCCTCATCCAAAATTAGTAATGAAGGTGTGTACCCCCTTAAAGCATCGGGTGATGTCGCAACTGCCTTAATCTCACACCCGTTGGTGAATCTCACATGTTGTTTAGAGTTAGTATCTCCAATTTGAGTCCCCAACCACGAAGGTAGTTGAGCTTGGAATATCTTAGCTTTATTTAGGAACTCCATCGCCGTTTCCCTCTTATTTGCTAAAATAAGAACCTTTTGTGGGTTTTCTTTATTGGCGAATGAAATTAACCATGTAATATAAGCAGCTGTTAGTGTTGATATACCGGCTTGTCTATATTTTAAGACGACGTTATACCTATGTTCTTTGAATGATTGTATCGCCTCCATTTGTTTTGGAAATGGTTTGAACTTGACGTATTTCTGTTGAGTCTTATCGAAAGTCTCAAGGTAATTTTCAATGAAGTAAGCCGGGTCAGATTTACACTTTGCGTAAACCATCATCGTCTCTAATTTTGTGTTTTTAATAGAATCTCCCATATACAATAAGTATACGGGAGACTATAAGGTTAATAAATGGTAATTTATTTTATAAGTTTTTTAAGAAATCTGACTCTTCTTTACTCAGAGAATCCATACCATCCTTATGTATTTTATCTAGTAGGGTATCAACATCGTACCCGATCTCTTCAGTCGAACTTGGGAAAATGTCTGAAACTTCTATGTCATCTTCAGGTCCTGTTGACATAACGTCACCTTCCTCCTCTTCGTAGTCATTAAACTCACCACCACTTACTTCGTCGTATTCGTCCTGTTTAATTTCGTCTTTAATTCTGTTAGCTAAATCCACCATCATTTGTTTACCTTTATCACTACCAGATTGTATCTCTTTCATAAACGATAAGAACTCACTAGCCGGCATCTGGATAACCTCACTGTATAAGTGATTCTTTATTTCAAAGTCATTCTCACCAATAGAATCTAAGAATCTCTCCCATATACCAGGGCCGAGTCTCAAGTCCCACATCTCATCTTCTAAGAAATCAGCTTTATCCATTACTTTTTCTCTCATCCCTTTATCCCCAGGTAACCCATGTAATGACATATACTCCATAATTCCTTTGTGTAGTTCATGTGTTAATACTGGAAAAGTCATTCCTTTAACTCTAATCGTTGGTGGTGTTGTTGACAAGTCAACACTCTCTTTACCGAACACGGGTGCTTCTTCTCCGTCACCCCCTCCACCCATCATATCTGGCATTAACCAATACATTAAATCGTTCGATGACATAACAACACCATAAAGGTTTAATAAATCTGGACTAACCGATTCTAACTCATCAGAGACCAGGTGGTACAAATATAACGCCTTCTTAGAGGAACCTTGCATCATAGAGTTAATGAATCGTCTCTTAGCCACCTCAATATCCAAATCCTCCAACTCTTCCATCGTCTCCTCCTCTTGTTCTACCTCTTCCTCCTTATCTTTAGGTTTCTTCTTTCTCATACCGTCCTTACTAAGTTGTTGCATTCCAGTTAATTCAACATCAAACTGTAAAACACCTTCGGGTAAGTTCAAATCCTCAGTAACTATTTTAATTGCTAATTGTTCTAAGGTTGACTTGTTCGAAGACTCAATCTGTAACATTTTTCGTAGTGATTGCATCATCATACCCCCCAACTGACTCATATTATTAGGGTCTGTTGCATTACCTTGAATTCCGGTGTAGTGTTTGAATTTTTCAACAACATCTTTGAATCGTTTTGATGCTAGTAATTCTTGGTAATTGTTCTCCACCTCATCTTCTCCCGTTTCTGGGAATGCTGGGTGGTCTTTTCCGAACGCAGTGTCTTGTCTCGATAATTTATCTTCTATCGATGGATGCATCCTTTCTGGTTGGTCTCCGTAATTTATTGGCATTTCATTAATCTGGTTTATTTCGGCTAATCTACGAATTATTTCCCGAACCTCCTCTAAACTTTTAACTTTTTCTGAAAAAGGTCCTGAAGTTTTAATAAAGTCTTGTTTTCCGTATATTTTACCATTAGCACCACCTCTAGTGGTTAATTCTGATTCACTTAAAAACCTAATCAGTTCTTTTTTTGTTATTGTATTTTTATCCATTTCGCTTAATCCCATTACATTATTGTGTGCTGGTCCAGGTACGTCCGCATACATTTTATCTCTCGGTACATCTCCGAGACCAAATCCAGGGTTACTATTAACACCCCACACTTGTATTTCCTTAACCCTTTTTTTAATATCTTTCTTTTTTACCTTTTCTGGTAGTTCACCAAAGTCGGTATCTTTTGAGAACTCGTTAGCCATCTTCTTAAACTTTTTACCTTCCTTACCTTTTTTCTTTGACATGGCATAAAAATACCTTTGTTGGGCCTTTGATTCAAACTTTTCTTGTAATACTTTATCGTTTGAGTAATAAACCCTAAATTTCTCCTCTTCGTTGACGTTACTTGACGACTCTTGGTATTTATTAATTCTCTTATTGATACCCACCAGTTCGTTATTTAACGATACTATTTGTTTATCTAACTTTTCTTTTTCTCTTTCCTGCTCTGGGGTCATCGGTGTTTTAGGTTGTTGTTCCTGCTCACTCAGTCCGTCACTACTAGTGACGTTGGTTAGTGCTTTTTGGGCGTTACTCAACCTCGTTTCTAAGGACTTACTTATCGTTTCAGATGATTTAGATTTCGAACTAGAGACATCTTCAACCTCCTTATTAATTTTCTCCAATTCCGATTGTTTCGATTGTACTATCTTATTTAATTTCCCTTGTTCTCTAGCGTCTATTTCTTGTTTTTTAGCATCAGAAATTTGATCCCTTAATTGTTTAACTTGTGACTTTAACTCTTTATTTGGGTCTATAACTTGTTCGTTAATTTCAGATGATAATGTTGGTAGGTCCAATAAACTACCTGGTTGTTTCTCCTTAGCAACTTTTAACTCAGCCTCAATATCAGAAATTTGTTTCTCATACTGTTTAATAACCTCGTCTTCATATTGTTTTAATTTAGCATCCTCTATTTGTCTATATATTGAAACTAGTTGTTTCTCTAAGTTAACAATTTCAGTATTTACGTCTCCTTTTGTTGTTCGTAAGGTTTTATTTGCGTTAGAGATATCAGTATCGAGTTGTTGTATTTGCTTCCTCAATCCATCAGACCCCTCCTGCTCAATCAAATAAAAAATACCACTTAAATCCATTACTGTTTCTCTTCAACCTTAAACCCATTAACGGGTGTTATTATTAAATCCCTTGCATATAATTTATTCGTCACCGAATCAAACGTCTCACCATAGTGGAAGACCAACCTCTTAACCTCCTCCATTCCCTCAAAGTCCTCATCGATGTGTTCCCACCCTAATGATATTATACCATCAACAGAATCATAAACCCCAAATAACGTAGAATCTTGTATTACATTCAAATCGACCTCCATTGTTGTTAGAGACGCTACCGAATCAATGTACATTGGGTCTGGTGGTGAAGGATTGCCATCAGCTGGTACTTTATCCCAATCATCACCATCGACTAAAGATAAGTCGTCTTTAGTTGCAAAAATGAATTCATATAGATTTTCACCTCTATAATTCATCCCCATTTTATTAATATAACAAAGGTACTTATCCATTGTTAGTTATTATTTTTCTTCTATGTAAGAATTAACCGTTTTTTGGACAAAGGACTTCAAAGCCTTTGTTAGATCATCTTCATTTGGGACTCCATCCCCATAAAGGACATCTTCCTCAATATCATCAAAGTTAGGTATTTCTAACTCATCTCCCATACCACTATCAAGACCATCCATAGGCATCTCTAAATCCATCGGTTCATCACCAACCGAATCTAATCCCATCTCACCCTCGTTTCCAGAATTTTTAACTTTCTTAATAATCCCTAATTTGTCTTCGTTCGATAACTCACCTAAGTTAAGGGCTGAGAACACTGAATTTACCACGTATTTAGTTAATTCTGGGTCAACAATATTTGTTTGTTCACCTTGTCTTAGGGCTTGTCCCAATTGTCCAGTTAATGATTGTATTTCTTTTTCAATATCCACTTCACCACCACCCAACTCTTTCTCAATGGACGATACTTCAGAATCAAAATCCATTTCACCACCCATATTCGGATCCGTTGTTTCTACTTCAGAATCAAAATCCATTTCACCACCCATATTCGGATCCGTTGTTTCTGCCGGAACATCCGAGATTGGTTTTTCTACTGGTGGTTGTGTTTGACCACTACCTCTGACTAACCCGGGTCTACCAACAGTTGGTTTAGGTGGGGTTACCTCAGTAGGTGGTTCTATCTGAGTTTCTTCTTGTTCAGTTTTAGGTGTACGAATTACATATCTTTTCCCCTCAAACAGGTTAATACCATCCTTATGGTCATGAACCTCATTAATAGAGGAGAATAATAAATTCATATTCTTAAGAGCCGCTGAATATGACCTATATTCATAATTTTCCTTATTATTAAACCCATCAATATGTCGATAACCACCATCATGTGATTCCATAATGTAGTACTTATTATTTTCCTTGATGACTCCGTAGTTATTCCCATTTGAGGCCTCCCTAGATTTCAATAAGGTTGTTGGTGTAGACTCACTACCAGACATTTCGTTCATCATCTGTTTCATCCTATCTAATTGTTCCTTTCCTTGTAAATTTCTTTTCATTGTTCTATTTTTTTGTTAACCACCAATTATTTGTTGACCGGATGGTAAATTACAATTATTATTACAATAACAAAAAGCTTGTATACCATTTGTTGCTCCAATATTACCAGCACCATTAGCGCCTAACCCCCAATAAACAATGTCATTACCAGTGAATAGTAAATCAACAACAACCGCGTTACCATAGTCATTCAATCCTCTAGGTTTTATTATTAAATGTGTTGGATCACCAGCTACATTAGTATCTTTTAGTTTAACTATAGTATCAGGTACCACCGAACGTAACTGTGTACACACATAATTTTGATATTCTAAGGTACCGCCACTAGTATTAACTACTAATTCACCAATATCTACCACCTTATCTGGTATGCTTAAATTATAATTATTAAATCCCATTTCTTAATTGTTTTATTATATAAATATGTTTATTTCTTCTTATCTTCCGACATTGTCATCTTCTCATCATAAGAATCTTCTTTCATGTCATTTAGTCGTTCAATGTAACCACTCCTTCTTAGTACTTTGAATATTAGATTCTCTATTGCATATTCTCCGCCACCCTCTAGTCCGGCTGAACGAAACTTCTTTAATTTCTCCTTTAATTTATCAACCAACTTAATAACCTTATCGTACTTCCTTTTAATGAAAACCTTCTCAACGTTATCAATTTGTTTTGCCCAAGACTTAGATTTTTTTAAGATTTCAGCCTTATCAACGGTAATGTTCTCTTTTTCTGGAATAACTTCCCACTTATCTTCCATGACAGAGTACACCCCTGTTGAGTGGTGTGGTTCGTCGTTGTTCTGAGCGTACACCTCAACCTCAAAATCCTTAATCGTAATATCGTGCCTTTGGTTCCAAATTGTCTTCTTCATATTGAAGAAGTCTTCGACTAACTCGTGATTAGCATCTATCTCATTATAATCAACAATGAGGTGTAAATCAAAATCAGAAAATTTAGAATAATTAAAGTTTGATAAACTCCCGGTTAAAGTTATGTTATACAACTTAACCTCAACCTTGAGGAAGTTATAAAAATCATCCCCTATCTCCATTAGTCTTTCTCTGATTTCAGGTTTCATAGAATAGGATTTACCATCCTTAACCCAAACATCTGGGGAAAGTGTATCGTTGTCTTGTATCGTACTTTCTGAAGATTTACTTAAATTATCATTTTCCATATACTATAAATACAAAGAAAATCGTTTAACTACCCTTTCTTTTGCTCGTCCTTAATGGTTTGGATATGTTCGATTAATTGTAATGTATTTACGTTAACCACTTTAGTTGCTGGGTGTTTAGTTTTGATTACCGTGTTTAGGAATTTACCTTGACTCTTTTCTTTTTCCATTTGTATTAGTGTGTCCATAGAAACTTCTCGGTATCGATATACGGACCCACTCTTAAACACAACATCCAGGTCCCTAGTGTTCTTATGGTATATGGACTTCAACACATTCGATGAGTCGTAATAACTTTCTATTATTGACGCTTCTTTCTCAATTCTTTTTAGTAACATATTAATCTTTTTTTATTCTATATTGGACAACAGTGTTAATTGGTATTATTTCGGTTTCTAGGTAATCATCACTTTCTGTTGTTATTATTAAATACTCACCGATAAACTCAAGGTTGCATTTTTCATAATTGATTTGTATCTGGGACTCACCCATTTTCCTCATTATATCTATTGTTTTATTAAAACTTTTCGTATCTTTGTTCTTCGATGTTAACATAACCACTTCTCTTAATTAATTAATTAAAATTAATAAAAATAGAAGATAAATAAATCGTTTAGTTATGGTTATTAATAATTATATTTACCACAATGAAAGAATTAAAACCAATAAGAAAGATAATTCGTGCCGGTTTAGACGTGGCTAAGAGTTATGACTCGTCGTTTGTAAAACCATCCCACCTATTTATGGGGGTTATTAAACACGAAAAAAATAGTTCCTGTGAATTATTACTTAATCTAGGTTTAGACTTAGACGCTATTACGAGTTTACTAAGTGAGTTATTACATATTGATGAGAAGGACTCTTTGAGAACAGTTATACCGTTCTCCGAAGATGCCCAGATGGTATTAGATAATGTTAATGATGAGAGATTACTATTAGAGGATAGTGAGGTTACATCACATCACCTAATGTTATCAATATTAATCCAAAAAAGTTCGGCCATATCGAAATTTTTACATAAGTTTGGGGTCAACTATAAAACATACAAAAAAGAATTAATAAATATGAGTGCAATGTACAATGAAGAACCATTTGGTCAAAAAGATGACGATCCTAAGGGATCAATAATGAAAGAGATTACCTCAACACCAATACTAGATTCGTTTAGTAGGGACGTTAGTAAGGAAGCCAGAGAAGGTAAGTTAGATAAGATTATTGGGAGAGAGGTTGAGGTTGAGAGAATTGCTCAGATTCTAAGTAGGAGGAAGAAGAATAATCCGGTTCTCATTGGTGACCCTGGGGTTGGTAAGTCATCTATCGTCGACGGATTGGCAATAAAAATTAATAATAAGAAGTGTCCGAGACCTCTAATGGGTAAACGCGTGGTTTCTCTAGATTTAACTTCTTTGGTTGCTGGTACCAAATATCGAGGTCAATTTGAAGAGAGGATTAAAAGTCTCTTGGATGAGGTTAGAGGTAATAGGGACATTATCTTATTTATAGATGAACTACACACAATGGTTGGAGCTGGAAACACCTCAGGTTCGATGGACGCAGCTAACATCCTTAAACCAGCACTTGCTAGAGGTGAAATGCAATGTATTGGAGCGACGACCCATGATGAGTATCGTGAACACATTGAGAAGGATGGGGCCTTGGAGAGACGTTTCCAGAAAGTAACAATCGACCCACCGTCGAAAAGTGAGACAATGATAATCCTAGAAAATATCAAGGAGGTTTACGAAGATTATCACAAAGTACAATACACTGACGAAGCGATTAAGGCTTGTGTAGACCTATCCGAAAGATATATTACAGATAGAAACTTCCCAGATAAGGCTATCGATATCTTGGATGAGTCCGGAGCTAAAGTCGCTGTTAAGATGAAACCACCAAAGAAAATAGAGAATGTGGAAAAACAAATTGAGGACGTTAAGGAGGAAAAAATTCAAGTGGTACTAAATCAACAATACGAGAAAGCTGCTAGTTTGAGGGATAAGGAGAAGAAACTAAACAACACACTTAAGAAATATATTAAAGAGTGGGAGGACCAACTACAAAAAGAGAGACCGATTGTTGATGAAAGTGATATGTTAGAAATTATCGCGACGTCAACAGGAATACCAGTAACTAAACTAAATGAGGACGAGTCTCAAAAAATGTTAGATATTGATGACACATTAAAGGGGTTAATTATTGGTCAAGATATTGCTATCACAAAAGTGTGTAAATCACTTAGAAGGAATCGTGTAGGGATTAAGAACCCTAACAAACCTATTGGTAGTTTCCTTTTCATTGGACCTACGGGTGTTGGTAAGACTGAATTAGCTAAGAAATTGGCGTTAGAGGTATTCGGAAGTGAGGATAGTTTAATTCGGGTAGATATGTCAGAATATGCTGAGAAATTTGCAGCAACTAAGATGATAGGGTCTCCTCCGGGATACGTTGGTTATAATGAGGGTGGTCAATTAACCGAAAAAGTTAGGCGTAAACCTTATTCTGTTGTCTTATTCGATGAGGTGGAAAAAGCACATCCAGATATCTTCCATTCATTATTACAGATGTTAGATGATGGATATATGACAGATGGTATGGGGAGAAAGGTAAACTTCAGAAATTGTTTAGTGGTACTAACCTCAAACATTGGAATGAGGGAGGTTGAGAGTTTCGGTAAGGGTATTGGGTTTGAAACGACTAACGCTGTTGACCAATACGACAATAGGGTCCAATCAATCATAGATAAGAACCTTAAGAAACAATTTAACCCAGAATTTATTAACAGGTTAGATGATATAATTATGTTCAATCGTCTATCTGTTGATGACATCACTAAGATTTTGGAAGTTCACTTAGGGTTCCTAAAGGTTAGAATGAAAGAAATGGGGTACGTGGTTAAAATAAACAAATCTGTTAAGGACTTATTAGTTGAGAAGGGGTACGATGAAAAGTATGGAGCCAGACCAATGAGTCGAGCTATCTCAAACTACCTAGAAGATGCGATTGCCGAGGAGATGTTAAGACAGAAAATTAAGAAGGGTGCCACTATGACAATTTCTTACGATAAGAAGTCTGAAAAAATAAAAGTTAAGGTAAGTTAATTTAACTTACTTTAATACTATTTATTATAAAACACGAATTATGTCGAGAACTATAGTAACAAAAAGAGAATTACAAAATTTAATCTCTGAATCAATTAAAACAAAGAAGTCATTAAATAATAATAAAGTCAATATTTCAAAAATGACTGAATCGATTAATGATTCTTATAACCTAATACGAATTGAGATCATTAAAGAGGGTCACACTCATTTGAGACTTGCCAATTATAGGAGTTTATCCCTTAATGAGGGTTTTAACACAAGTGGTAGTCCAAGTCCAGGGGTGGCTGCCGGTGAGGGTCTAGAGGTCGTGATTAATGGTATTAAAAAATCATTAAGTATGTTCTCAAAGGATAGTGAATCTTACAAAGCCTTACGTAATAGTATTACTAGGTTAAATAACACATTGGTCGTTATTGGTTCTGAAGTAGCGTCCGGTCAAAGGCAGAGAAGGGTGTGTAACTCGGTTTTAGAGAAATCACTTACCCCACTACCTTTTCCAGGTGTTGGTTGTAGTGATTTAACATTCTAACAAAATAAACATATAGATAAAAACCTCCTTCTGGAGGTTTTTTTTATCTAATATCTTCGTCTTCCACTTTACCACCACCACCTAGTATGATATTTAGTAAAACCATCGGAGAAAGTATCGGAGATTTTAAGTAATGGACAAATAAGTAGATATTAAACCATTTTTTACTTGGGTTGTCCCCTCTTCTTTTTTCACCCTTTAAGTAACCACTATATAGGAACCCTATGTTCTTTTGGATGAAGAATGTCATAAGTATGAAACAGAATAGTAAGTAGTAGAGGATGTAAGTAGTCATAGTATATTTTTTTTAGGTTATTTAATAATGTTAAAGATACAAAGTTAATTTCGGTTGACCAAACAAAACCGGGATAAATCTTCTTAGTTGTCTTGTCTATTATATTATACGGTATTGATACCAACAAAGTTACAAGTTATGAGTAACGATTGGGTTAAACCCCAAACATATTCAAAACCGGACTACTCCCCTGTCTTAATTAACTTCTTAAGTTCTTCAACGATGTCATTCTGTAAACCAACAATCATTTCCTTCTTAAGTTCCTTTTTAAGGTACATTAATCCAGATATGTTTGTTATACATTTATGACCACCACTGTTGGCTTGCATGATATCCCAAGCGGAAACCCAAGCACTACCTAAGACTTTCCTCTGTTTATAGGAGAGATTACTATGTTTTTTATCAACAACATTCTTAAAAAGTTCCACGTATCCATTATTACTTTTTAGGTTAATACCTTTTACTTTATCACCGTAGAAAGCGGTTAAATCAGAAAGACCAAACCCTGAACTAAATTCTGTTGTTTTCATTTCACTCATAAATTTAATCCTATCAACGGTTACCTTAGTACTCATTAACATTGACTGGTGTTTCTTAAGTACTTCTTGGGCGAGGTCACCTAAGTTAATACCTTTTAATTCTCTTGATTCTTTGAATGGGTTGCACGAGGCTTGGACTAATCCCATTGGCCAAGCTATCACTAAAAAGTCAGCATCTGGGTGATTCTTAAATGGTGTATATCTATCGTACGACCCAGGTTTCATCATATACCCACCTCCATACTGTACGATAATACCATCTTCATACCTTACTTTTTCACTATCCTTCTGAACCCCAACATAGTTAATTTGGTTTTGTAACATTTCCTCAGCGGTGGCGAACCCTTTTTCACCAGCAATACGAATAATGTTTTGGTATATGTTCATTAGTGAAGGGGTTGCTTTCATTACTAACTCCTCCAAAAACTCTTTCTTATTCTTATATGCTAATAATAGTTTATTAGTTAGTAACCCCAAAATCCACTTGTTACCCTTTGTGGTTTTCGTGTTGTCAATCCCTTTAACGTAATTCATAACCTCAGAAGGCGATATGTCATGTTTAGCATAATCAGCGGAATCTACTGTGTTTATGATTTGAATATCCTCGTCTGTGAATAGTTCACTTGGACTAATAGTTTGTGATATTGTTTGTACGTTTGATCTAGCACTACTAAAGTCAGTGGAGGTATGGTCTTCTACACCAGCTTGTGAATCGTGATGGTCTGTGTGTATTGTAAATTCTGGCTTACCATGTGCGAAATCAACCAACACTGGCATCGTGTCACCACTAGCGTCAGGTTTCTTAACAGCAAACTCTTTATCACCATATTGTATAACGTGACAATCAATAGTCTCAATACCATACCGAGATAAATAATCTCTCATACCAATGGCAGAAACAACACCATCTAAATCTTGGTGGAAGTATATTTCGGCTTTCTGATATCGTTTTGATAATTCTTTAATGTTTCGAATACCCGATTCATTTAATAATGTTTGTTCACCTAAAATTTGTAACTGCCTTTCTGTTATTATAATCTTTTTCACCATACTATAAATATAGGGGCTTTGTTGTTTGTTATAGTGATTCTACACCCCTAGTGACCAAGGCGGTAGTAACAGTTTTAACGAGTTTCTCAAGTATTAAATATGGGTCTCCATTACTAGCTGGTCTCCTATCTTCCAAATAACCCTTCCAATCATCTTTCACCACATTTATCGGTATTCTAATACTAGACCCTCTATCACTAACCCCATAACTGAATTGTTCAATCGACTGTGTCTCATGATTACCAGTTAATCGTTCTTGGTTACCGTAACCATACACCTCAATATGTTCTTTATGGTGTAACCCTAGAGTGTTACAGATATCAGTGAATAGTTCTTCCCCTCCTTCGTCTCTTGTCTCTTTGGTTGAGAAATTCACGTGCATCCCGGACCCGTTCCAATCACCCTTAATTGGTTTTGGTGAGAAGTCGACAACTACTTGGTATCTTTCCATCGATTTAATTAAAAGATACCTAGATAATATTAAATCATCGGCTGCTTTAATCGCATCAGTACTAATTAGTTGGTATTCCCACTGACCCACCATAACCTCAGCGTTTATTCCGGTGATGTCAATCCCAGAGTCTAAACACATATCCAAATGGTCTTCTACTAACTCTCTACCCTCAACATTATTTGTACCAACCCCACAGTAATAAGTCCCTTGTGGTTCAGGATATCCAACAGAGGGAAACCCTAAAGGTATCCCACCTGAATTTGTTAAAACATATTCTTGTTCAAAAGCAAACCAGTATTTATGTTTATCGTATTTTTTCTTTACTCCCCTTAATTTATGTCTTGTGTTTGTTTCGTGGGGTGTCCAATCTGGATTCAACACTTCACATAATACTAGATAACCATCGGTTCTGGTAGGGTCCTCAATAACCCGAACTGGTTGTAAAATACAATCCGACTTATCCCCAGTTGCTTGTTTTGTTGAACTACCGTCAAAATTCCACACTGGTAAATTCTCAACCTTAATACCACCTATTGTATCTTCCTCAATTATTTTAGTTTTACTCCTTAGGTTTTGAGTTGGCCCATGTCCATCCTGCCATATATATTCAAACTTTATCTTCATACCCCAATATTAAACGATAAAACATAATGTGTCAATAACACCCTACACAAATTTACCCTCGGTTCGTATCTCAAAACCATTCTCATCAACCCACTTAGTAAACTCACTTATATTATAAGTTTCGAACTCCTCGAATGGTATGTCTTTAATATTTGCTGAGGGACTAGTTTCAATACGACCAATTTTACCTGTTTGGGAAATATAAATTAGATATTCCCTTCTGGGTGTACCCCATCCACCACGATTAGAAAGTAATATTTTGTTAAATAATTTTTTCCATTTTTGAAACATCTCTTCTGGGAACACTCTGGACGCATTACTAATATCGGTGTTGTTGTGTTCCATTAGAAATTGTTCTTCTAGGTTCTTACCTTTTTTGGAAAATCGACCATTTAATTTCTCTATCACCGAAGCAAACCCCTCACCTATCGATATCGTCGCTAAGTAAGCTATCATCCTTGATACTATGTCTTCCATTTGGTTAATTGACCCACCCATATCTATCATTATTTGAGATATTATTCCCACCACTGGTACAATGAATGAGAATGATAATATCTTAGATAGTCCCCTAACTACCATCCCAGAGGTGTTTAACACAGACTCCATAATACTTTCAAAACTACTAATGAAGGTTAGTACCTTATCGAAAGCTCCACTAATCCCTTCCTCTTTGAAGGTCCTAACTAGTTTTTGTATTTCCACATTATTACCAATGACAACAACCCCAACGGCTGCTATCACCAAAGACGCTAATTGTACCTCATTCATTTCTGGATATTGTCCAGATAATATATCACTAGTTGGACCAACTAAAGCCCCAATACCAGCTCCGTAGGTAAACATAAAACCCAAATCTAAACCTAATTGTTCCCCCGTTTTCTTAATTAATGTTTTTGGGTCTTCCGTCGGTTTCATAAACTCGTGTAAATACTCCTCGTGTAAACCCATTACCAACACATCATTCTTCAAATTCCAAAGTTGTCCCTCACTTAGACTAATCTCTCCTCTCATAAATCATTAATTTCTATATGGTCACCCATTTTTATGTTATATCTATCAATACCACCACTTAATAATTCAATTACTTGGTTTGCATTTACATTACCATAGGAGTCACATTGTTCCTCCTCACATGGTTGTACATCTTTATCATAGTCAACAACCTCACCATCCACCATATAAACAATATCTAACGATAATAAGGTATTTTTCATCCACATAGAAATCGGTGTGATTTCGTCCCACATGAATAACATTCCTCGGTCCTCAGGATATGAGGTTTTATTCATCATCCCTTTCTGTTTAAGGAATTCCGTATTTGCAACGTCTAAATGTATTTGTTCTCCATTAATAATAGCGTGAGGGGTCTTATACGATGTCTTATGTTGTACGTGTTCATCGATAACATCATCGATAATATCATCAACACCCCTATCGTGTTTACCCTCCGGTTTTGGAAATCTATAGACATCAATATCTGGTAACAGCGCTAACGTATTATCGTACAGTTTACCATCTCTCTCAAAAACCCCCCTCCATTTCACATTTATCTTCTTTTGACCAAGTTCTTCATATATATCAATAACGACACCTATGGTACCCACCGGTAAGCCATAAATATCATCCATATATAACAATTCAATAACATCACCAGCCTCAACATCTGGATTAACGTCTGGGTGTTGGAACATCTCACTTAATTGATTTGTTTTCATTATATTTACTGTTTGTTGTGATTCTCCCTTAAACCCACCACTATCTGAGATTATAAATTCATTGTGTGGTAACTCAATATCAAGTAACATTCCCCCCGGTAATAACTTAAGGTAATCATAAAGTGAAAAATTAAGTAATTCGGTGAGAAGTTCATAGTTTAACTCTTCAATCTGAGTAATAGACTCCCATTCAAGAATACCAGCGTCTGATAACATGTCAATCTGTCTCATCATCCCTTCATCGGAATTCATTAAATGTAGTGGGAACTCCACCCAATCATGACTCACAAACGCCCTAAAGACACCATCCCCGTCTATAACACCACCTAAATGAACAATTCTGTCGTCCACGCTATTGATGACGAGTCCACCAATAGATATATCAGACCCACCACCACCTAAATTAATTTTGTGTTCCCCTTTAATTGATTCCCTAAAAGTATCTAGGACATTACTCAGACCACCCATTCGTTCAATTGCCAACTCATTAGACGCTACGAGTGTTGTTTGCCCCATCTTAACATCAAGACCATACATCCCAATCACACTCGAATCAAGAGTAACCCCGTGGTCATCCCAAATAACGTTTAATAGTTCTCGAATCTCGTCTTTTCTCCCTTCAACGGTTTGTTCACCTTCTTTAGGTAAATCATATATGTTAGATTCCATTAACTCATCAAACTCTATACCTCTCTTTGGTTGTAAAGGTGGGTCCAATAAGAATTTCTTATTTAAGTAATCCCTTAGTAGGTTCTCAACGAACCAATCCTTAACAGGTTCGTTATCTGGTTTACTATTAGCAACATCTGAAACATATCTAGCAAATTTTAATTTATATTTATCCTTTATCATGTTCATTAATCCGTCACTAATAAAGAACACCTTTTCTAAAGGGTCATCACCCAAAGCCTTATCTGGGATGTAGTCACCCTCAGCAACGTCCATCGCTCTCATAATGACTTTACCCCACCATGACTGATATCCTGTGGTATCGGTTAAAGATGGTTTAATTATTTTGTTGAGTGCCCTACTAACCGTAAGACCAGCGGATACTAATAGTAATTGTGGTAAGAAAAATGGAGCTAGTCTCCAAATTGTCTTAAAACCCCCTCTAGCAACATCTGAACCAATACGTTTATTCGTCGCTGCGTTAACAAGTGCCTTTAATTGTCCAAAAGTAATTGGTCCTTGTTCCTCACAAAATGATTCAACAGTGCAAATATTCTTTTCAGCTGATTGACTAGGTATAACAACCCCTTTCTGTGGGTTTGTTGTGGGTTGTCCACCATCGTCAAAATCACCCACATTCTCAACGTCCTCCTCCCACTCTTTATCGTTGTCATATGTCCCATATTCAATAGGTTCTAACATTCCTTGACCAAAGATGTCACCAGCCTCAGTAATTGGTTGATGTCCCTCATAGTAACTAATTCGGTCTAATAGTATTTCATTAAATTCGGTTTTGTCAATATCTGGGTACCAATCCCCAAAGATTTTACTATTTACCTCTAGTAGGTCACCCCTTTTACCATACTGACCATCCTCCTCTTCAAATGTATATTCCTCCGTTAATAAAATCTGGAATATTAAATCTGGTGTTATGTAAAGTGGATTGTATTGAATTAAAATCCCTTCCAGAGTATCTCCCCAATAGTCGGGGTTATGTTTGAAGTAATCATTTTTATTCCACATATCCGCGTTCCTCACCCAATTTAATAAATCACCCTCAATTACCCAATTAATTTTACCACTACTCGTCCTTTCCATCCTACCATGATCAAAGTGATCAGATAGTGCTGTTATAATATCAGACTCAAGTTCTCTCTCAGTGGAATACTCGTTTGATAATTGTTTGGAAAGTCTAATATCTAATTTAATGTCATGGATTACATCTTCTTCCATGATGATGTTGTCTTCTAATTCATTTTGTGCGTTATCTGACAATATATTATAAACCGACTCTATCGGGCATTTAATCACCTTTGATATAATGGTTAGGTTTTTGTCATTAATTAAATCTAAATCATCATCATCCCATTCAGAGTCAAAATGCCACCCCTCTAATGGAGGGTTTCCCGACATAAAAAACTCAATAAACTCATAATCCCCATTAAACATTTTTACTAAATCATATTCGTCAAATCGAAACGATACTGGTACTTTACTCTTCGTAGTAAATAACCATCTCTTCAATAAACTAACAAATAAATAACTTTTAGTTGGTAATGACATTAGACGCAATAATTCTACGTTAAACCCTACTGAGTCCCACTCCTTAAATAGGAATTTAACGGTTTCTTCACCCACACTCTCAACAACCTCAATATCACTTCCAGACATTTCTGAAAAATGACGCCACTCCCCAGTTTCAAACATTTCCATTTGTTGTTCATCTACCCTCTTAATATTAACCGTTTCATTCATTTCAATAGTTGTCCCATTATCAAAACCACCTGTAGTTTCACCCATATCTAAGAGGGCTAAATGACCATCCTTAACACCTAAATTATCAATACCGATATCATTCCAAATAATTCCGTGAGACCCTAACTCCTTCTTAATTCTTATTAGGTTATTGTATATTTTTCTACACTCTTTATCGTCACCTATTGGTGGGTGAATAATCACAGGGTTTTCGTTAAATTCGATGTGTATTGGTTTTGAGACCCCACAACAACACCCCTCAAACGTGTTCTGTAACCCCTTTGGTAATCCCAATTCCTCCATTATTACTATGAACACCTCTCCTTGGACAATGTGTGATGATTTTAACTTACCAGTTTCATAGACGTTTGCGATGTATTTATTTTTCTTTCCCTTAAGTGTGTTAGATGTCTCATATTCACTTCTATCTCCCGTTAGTTTAATGACATTACCTTTAGTTGTAAAATAAGCGGTACCATTACCACCTAACATTTCATCAACAACCCTCCCATACCCCTTCTTCTCGGATAGTTTGTTAACTAACTCTCTGGGGTCAACATCAAAGGAGACTTCTTTATACCCACCAACATAATATTCAACACCCTCATCGTCGTCGATTTGGGACAGTAAATCCATTCTCATTTTTGGGTCGTTTCGGTATTGTTGATCAATACTGTACTTCAATTCAATGTTATCATCCATATATTATAAATACTAACAAAATGTAATAAAAAAACCCCTTATTAAAGGGGTTTCGTTTTAGTTGTATTTAGATTGGGTGGTTACTTCCTTCTCACTCCACTAGGTCTACCTTTTCTACGATTTTCGTTTTGTAATTTTGGTGCTTTTTCAAGTGGTTGTCCACTATCGTTATCGGCACTTTTAATATCGTTAGTAAGGTCCTTCATGTGTCTTTTTAATTGTTGAGCAATTACCTCAGGGTTCTTATTGTTTAGGTTATATTCCTTAGCTAAGGATATTATAGCATTTATCACCATCTCAATCTCATTAAACTCTGAAGGGGATACGTCTGAAACCTTAGTTTTAATTTGTGTGTAGTAGTCTTTGAAGAATTGTTTTAGTTTGGACCAACTCTCATTACTCTCCAACGGACTCATAACACCACCAGCGTTTACTAAATTGTCCTCTGTTTCTGGTTCCTCTTTTACAAAACCATAACCAAACCCCCCTAAATGTTGTTCTTTCACAATTCTTTCAATCATATTCACCAACTCAGACTCCGTTAATCTTAATTTCTTTCCCATTATGTTTTTAATTTTTTTTCCCGTATCATTAATTAACTAATAATACATTATAATAATAAATATCAAGGAATGGCAAAAAGTAAGAATAGAAAAGGACAGAAACTAAAGTCAAAAAATAGGACTAACAAGATAATGGACCAACAGAGGAAACAAGAAAGGGACATGGCGAAAATGTTAGATCAAATGCAGAAACAAAAAGTGGGAAAAGATTCAGAAAGTGAAACACTGACAAAACCGGAGGAGGAACATAACTTATCCCCAATCGTTAAATAAAAATAAAAGGGACCTAAATCCCTTTCTCAACAAATAATTCTATAGTTGTGAAGCAACGTCCCTAATAATCTCAAATAATTGATTATTATTGGGGGGGTTGTTTAGTTCTAAGTCCTTACCTAATTCATCCACTTTAGGTTTACGTCTTTTATTAAAATTTAGTTTTAGTTTCATTGGTTTATCACCCCTACTCTCCTTTAATATGTTCAAAAATTCCCTCTTCTTCATATTAATAAGTATTTCACTATTCTTCTTTCTTAAACCAGTAGTCCAAAATATTTTGTAATGATGATAACATACCACCAGCCACGAGAAATAGTACGTCCCTAGACGTACCATCAATAGTTTGTGTAAAAACTAGGTATAACATTCCTGAGAATAAACTCAGGAATATTATCGTTATCGTAACCCTAGCTACCCCCATAACTAATTATAGTTTACAACAACCAGTTGTACAACATTTGGTCTTACAGTTGTACACTAAGTAAGCAGCGACTAAGAGTGCTGGTATACCTACCATCATATTACCGTGAGCTAGTTCAAACCCCGCAAATAACGAAGCAACTGGTCCACCGTAACATTTTATATAACTTAAAATTTTATCCATGTTAGAATTGTGTTTTAATTGAAATTATCTCGTTTCTCCCTGGGTTTGATATCCCCGAATCGAACGTTCTGTAGTGTAAGTCGATGATGTTATTTACTCCGACTTGTAATGTTAATAATGGGGTTAATTTATGTTGAAGTGAAGAGTTATTGGAAAATAAAGACCCAAACAAAAATAACAGTAAATAATTTCTCATTTTTTAGGGTTATAACATACCCAACTCTAATAAAGCCTCATCACTCATGAAACTCTTATCCCATGGTGGGTAAAATGTGATTACAACGTCAGATTTTGAAACCCACTCCAGGTTACCTACCTTTTCCTTAACTTCGTTAGGCATACTCTCAGCGACAGGACAATTAGGACTAGTCAATGTCATTTCAACCTCAACATCAAACTTACCAATTTCTTCTGAAGGTTTAATATTTACGAAATAGATTAACCCTAGTTCATATATATCAACTGGTATCTCCGGGTCTAATACGGTTTTTATTACCATTACAACCTGGTCTTTCAAAATCTTATTATTGGTAACCCCCATTTTATTTTATCTTTAGGTATTTCTCATTACCTACGATTGTAAGTGATAGTAGTAGTGTTGTTATTAATTTTTTCATTGTTTGTTCTAACTATAAATCCTTACTCTCAATGAGTGTATATGAAAATGAATTGCCGTGTATGTCTCTAGCTTCTTGACAGATATTTAAGAACTCATGCCAGTCATCGTTAGATGCAATTACTTGACACCCAGCACTCCATTTATCAACATATGTTGATGTCTTCCCAGCAAGTGACGTAGCTCTGTGAATATTAATACCAAATAACCCCGTATCTGTTGTTGATTCATCAAAATCATATCTATTGTCCTTGTTGAAGTCTCTGTACACTGTTACGTCTTTCTTTTGCCCTAACGCTGTATACTTCCCACCGTGTAATCTAATTTTATGTGAACCCCTATATTGCCCTGGTTTTAAGATGGCAACACCCTTCTCTAACATAGGGTTGTCCGTCCAATCATCTCCTGGGTCTGTAGTACAAGAATATTCATTGTAATGCCAATTACCCTCGTCATCCTTATATGATATGGTAATTATGTCATCAAATTTATTTGTGATATTATTTCCAGTCTCGGAATTCCTAATACCGATTATGTTAACATCAAACCCTTTATCTTTACTGTCTGTGAAGTATTTGTAACCCTTGTCTTCAACTGTTTTTTGAATCTGTTCTCTTGTATACTTCATTCTTTTTTATTTTAGAATTCCTCCATTATTATTTCGTCTATCTTATCTTGCACTTCTGTTTGTTTAGCTTCTATTTTCATCATTATATTCGCTTGATACCTTTTTAACTCTTTACCACTTACAAATATAATAATTGTTGGGGTAACTACTATACCGAAATTCTTTTGCCAATCACCTTTATCGATTAATATCCTTTTTGTTCCCACGTCAGTTAAGTCGTTTAACCATGTAACGTTATTTACCACGTTCCAACTGGCGTTGAATTCAACTACACAAATATCTTCATCACATGAATATGTTTGACCGTTGGCTGGGGTTGATAGTATCATTAATAATATTATTAATAAGTAACCTCCAAATATTTTCCAAATTGTGTTGTCTTTTGTCATAACTATTGATTTCTTCTTTTATCTATTTTACCCCCTTTAACATATCTAATACTATCATAGGTACCATCTGCATAATCTAATCGTTCTAATATGTGTACTATATCTTTTTTAATATCAGTTAAATCGTTTTGTGTGTTTTTTATTATCTGATACATACTATCTTGATATGCTATGTCTTCGTCTGTTGGTACCCACGATTCTATTTCTTCAACTATTACTAACTTTTTTTCCTTCTTATATACACTTGCAATAACCCACGTACTTAACATTAAAGATACTATAATTAATAGTGATACTCTAGATGTTAAACATATATTTTTATTCCACAATTTCATTTTAGCAGTTGTTTGATGCGTGTAATTGGTTACATAAATCTAATTTACAATTTTGCATATTTTGATAATTACCTCCTCCTGTTCCTTGTAAATTTGCAGTAAATTGTGCTATCTTATTGTTTAAGAAATTACAAGGTTGATTTGGATTGTTTGGGTTCAGATTAGTTACTGTATTAGTAAAAGTTGATGTCCAGTTTGCATGGTTTGACCAAGCATTTGGGTTACATGAACCTGCTGATGTTGTTGTAAGAGAGGGACAACCACCAGAGATATGATCACATGCTTCACAAGGATCTGTACTAGTTGATTCTTGTATATCATACCCTTGATTGTGGCCACAACCTGCTGGATCAAATGGATTAACTTGATATATAGCAAATCTACCATTAGCTCCTTGCATGTTTTGCTTTTGAATAATTTGTCCTAATTGTGGTACTTGTCCATTTACTGAATAGTTGCCTCTATTAAAACCTGAGGGGGCTCCTGGTGTACATCTTGATAAACGGATACACCTTACATTTGGGTTCAATTGTTCATTCATCAATCCTTTAATTGATTCTCTTATTAGTTTTCTTAGTTC
>TARA_R110000803_G_scaffold8697_3_pt1 | contig 30381 bp, 33 predicted proteins | sample TARA_R110000803 | Tara Oceans TARA_R110000803 (sample SAMEA4397772) | marine metagenome | biome: Polar Biome; feature: [SRF] surface water layer (ENVO:00010504); material: water (ENVO:00002006), including particulate matter (ENVO:01000060) such as... | depth 5 m | reverse complement strand
CCATCAATTCCATTAATGTTAAACATATTAGCATTAGATGGATATTTGATTGCAAAGAATCTATTTATCATAAAATGATGTCGTTTTTTTGCGTGTTGTTTTAGTTGACTATAAAGACTACGCTTTGTAAACATAATCTTTATAAAATCAAATAATTTAGTATCGTCTAGCATTGCCATTAAAATAAACCATTGTCTAGTTTTTTTACGTTAGGAAGTTCCTTTTGTTTCGTTTTATTTACAAGATTTAAACCAGAGAATGGATCAAAATTATCGGGTGTGTTTGTATTTGCACCGTTATTGTTTGTAAAATTAGTACCCTCTAGTATACGTTCCATCTGTGATAAAACATGCATGTTTAAATCTAAATTGGATTTATCCATATCATTGTATATTGCACTTAATATAGGTTCAGGTATAGTCCTAACGTGTAGGAGCATCAATTGAACATTTAAGTTTAATTTTTTAAGTGTTTCAGATGGTGTTGAATGGTTTACTAATTGGCAGATTACTTCAGACATATGTTTTTTACATTCTGGAATAAACAATTGCTCGACTTCAAATCTACCGTAATCTTTTTCGTATTGACTTAATATTTTATCAGCTTGCTTGTCAGTGATTGAAAACGTACGAGTTTTACCGGTTTTCATTTCTTTAGTATAAGTGACAACAGACATTATATTATCGGATTTATCACCTATTAGAATTTTCTTAAAGATAAATTCGCGGGCATCGATCTCTTCAATGCTAACTTTATTATTTTGTATCCATAGATTAATCTGTGCTTTAATATTATCAGACGCACTGTCTTTATTATTAAGATTAAATAATAAATCATCATTCGATAAATCAATTGAAGTTTGTGTGTTTAGTAATTCTGTAAATCCATCAAATGCAATAAGATGTCTTTTAGTGTTGTAATACCAAAGAGTATATCCGTCAGTGGCTTGTGTATAATCAACAAGCTGAATCATATCACGATCACCTGTCCATACTATACAATTTTTACCTTTATTATTTAAGTCTGTCGCACGAGCAAATAGGACGTCGTCTGCTTCAGCGCCTGATGTCTGTTGCACGATAACACCTTGCTTAGCTAAAACTCTCCTGAATTCATCGTATATGCGATATACGGCATCCCAGTTGACAGATTTGTCAGGTTTACGCGTGCCTTTGTATTCTGCTTCAGGATAAAAGTCTTTTCTCCATGATTTAGAATCAACGGCTAATACAATTTCATTAACAAATGGTTTCATCTTACGAACTTCTGATGCAAAATCAATACAAAGTTTACGTATAAACTGACCTTGATCTTTTTCAGTCTCGAGTAATTGTTTATCTTTTCTACGTGGCATCACGTATAGACGGCTATAAACAAAATAGTTACCGTCGATCATCAATGTATGCTTTCCTAATTTCATAATATTTCTTTTTTGTATGCTATTAATATAAGCATTTTATTTGACATAAAAAAACTTTATGCCGTTTATTTTTTATAATTATTGTTTAATTATTGTTTGTATTTTGTAAACGCAAGATAACATTGTAATTACCGGGTCAATTACATGATTACGTTGTGCTTGATGTTCCGCAACTGTTATAATAATTTGTGGAATAAATTTAACCGCAATGCTTTTTTCCTGTTGAATGTATTCGATAAATTCAGCACCTAGTGTTTGTAATATATCATCTACTCGGTTTGCGTACTGTGAAACTAATAATTTATAATTTTTAGCAGGATCTGATTCATTAAATACCAATTCAAACACATCTTTGTATACTGAATTGAATCTTTTTACATCATTTACAGTAATATTTGTAGTACCTTGGGTTTTGTAACCTTGTAGTTTATTTAATGTTGATCTAAGATCTGGAAAGTTACGACGGACAAACTCAACAAGTGCTGGTTTTTCAATAGACATTCCTTCATCACCACATATTTGATAAACTCTCTTAATGTATTTTTTTGTAAGCTCATTCTCTTCTTGCTTATCAAAGTCAAAATTAATAACTTCAAATCTTGAAAGAATTGGATCTGGTAACTTATTAATATAATTACAAGTTGCGATAAATCTTGAATTAGATGCGAATGTTTCCATTGTTGCACGTAATGCTTTAAAGAATTGATCAGAAACCCCGTCAATCTCATCTAGAATTACAATTTTAAATTTATCACGGTCATCTAATATAGACATTGTTGAACAAAAGTCTGTAATCCTCGTGCGAATTACGTCAACAGATGTGTCCGTAGATGCATTGATATATAGATAAGGTAAGTCATATTGGTTAATCAAGGCTTTAGCTGTTGATGTTTTACCAGTACCCGGTGATCCTGCAAAAAGCATATTCTGGTGTACGCCGGACGTGAATTTCTGCATCACATGGTCAGGTAAAATTAAATCATCTAAGTTCTTAGGCCTATATTTTTCAGTAAATAATTGATTAATTGAGTTCATGTATGTGTATTTTAACAATTATTATACACAAAATATTAAAATAGTTTCAAGTGGCACAGTCAAAAAAATACCCACATATCATTTATAAAACAAGGACACGCGGTAAACATGGTATATCGTTTAAGTCTCTGTCTAGATTTCATAAAAGATTCTTATTAGATAATTTAAATCTAAAACGATACGCAAAAGATCCACAATCAATGTCTGCTATATTTAGAATATTCAGACCGACTGCTAGGACCTATGTCAAGAAATTATTGTGGGATTGGCGTACGATGTCCTTAAAGAAAATCAATCCTCTTAAAGATTCATATGACATGGTTGAATGGAAATGTGCGTATTCAGGTAAACCTATAATGAGTTCAATGAATGACTTCAGTGCTAAAAACTTCGTACACCCTGATTATCATGACACTATAGGTAAATCAATAGACATGTCCGTAATTACGTCCTCGATTAAATTTCGCATTAAATGCGAAGAGCTCCTAATGCATCAGCAAAAGGAGCTCCTTCAATTATTTAAAAGTAATGCCAATCCCCGGAAGGATTTAGATTAACTTTGCAAATGCATCTTTAATAGAATTGATTGCATACTTTGATTCATTAAGAATATACTCAGACTCAATTTTAGTAATTTCCATTTCTAAAAGTCTACCAAGTTCAGTACCATTCATTTGCCAAGATTCTTTAGCAGAAATCCTATCAATAAGATTTTGGATTTTAGCTATTTTTTCTGTCTCACCAGCTTCTACAGCTTTTTTCTTTGCATCCTCTAATCTTTTAAGTTTACCTTCTTTAGTATTCTTATCAAGAACTTTTGGTTCACCTACTTTTGGAGTACCGGTGGCTTCTATCTTTTTCATTATCGCTTCGATGTCAGTTCCTAAACCTTTATATAATTCATCGTCGCCCTCGAGCTTAGCTTTTTTCTGCTGTGCTTGTTTAAATTTAACCTCTGCTTGTAATTTGACATTTTCATCTTCACCGTCTTTTACAGCATCATAATCAGCTTTAGCTTTAGTAACCTCTGCATCAGCTGCTGCTATAGCTGCATCATCTGTTTCTGGTTTCTTTTCTAATTCAGCCTGTAATTCAGCAACTTTGGTTTTAAGCTTTGCTATCTTATCATCAAATTCACTAGGATCTGTCTTTGGATCACCATCTTCAACTGCTTTTTTCATTTTAAGACCATAGATTTGTATATCCATCATAGCATCTTCAAGTTTACCTTTAGTTGTAGACTTGTCAATAGTTTTCTTTTCGTCTTGTAGTTTTTTGATTTCATCTCTAAGAGCATTAGTGTTATCATCACCTTTAACATCTACTGCCTCGCGATCTGCTTTATCTTTTAATTGTTGTATCGCTTCACCTTCTTCTTTATACTTACCTTGTAAATCACCAAGTCTAATTTTCATACTTTGAGCCTTTTTCGGGTCTACATTACCAATTTGAGATTTGATAACTTCCATTTGACCTTTAAGCTTTTCTCTATTAACTATTTTTGGAGCTGGACTGCCTATATCTTTAGCCTTGTCATCAATCATAGATTGAATTGCTCTAATACTATCATCAAGTTGTTTTTTCTTATCGATGATATAGGATTGCTTATCTCTGTTTTCAGAACCTTGGAGATTAGCAGCTGCAGAAGACATATCTGAAGACTTAAGCTTCATTGTTGTAACCTTCTTTTGCTTACCCTGTAGCATTTTACCCCTAATCCATTGTATTGGACCTTCGTTAATTGCTTCTGATTCTTCGTTGAGTAATTCCAATTTAAAAAGCTCAATCTCTTCTTGAACTTGACCGGCTAATGTTTCTAATGATGTGATTATATGATCAACATCCGACATCATGTCTGTTTTAGTGTCGTCTGATACTGCAACTTCAATATCTAGTGTAGTTTCGGTTGGTGTAGTACCTGGAGTATTAATAGCATCCGTGTCGTTCTCTCTAATAGCAAGAAAGTTATCGTATGATTTAATAGCTTCGTTTAATTTGATTTTCATAATTTAATGATGTGTTTTATTTTCTTAATCTTAATGTATATATCTATCTTTTAAAACAAAAAAAAGGGCATTCTTTCGAACACCCTTTAATATTAAATTAAGTTTTAGATTATAATTATAATTCTAAACCTTGAATCTTAAATGTAAAGTACTGAGTCTCTGCGTGGAATCCTGCTTCAACTAGAGCGAATCTAGATTTAACAGCAACCTTAGGAGCCATTGTACCTTCTGCGATAGTCTGTACTGATTCAGCCATTAAATAAGGCATGAATACTAGACCTGCAGAGTTACCATCACCTTTTCTACCAACTAAAACCTTGTGAGTTTCAATAGCAGCACCACCACCAAATGTAGCTTCTAGCGTACCTTGGAAAGGCATTAAAGGATCTGTGTATACGTTGATACCAGCTAATGAACCTACTGGGTAGATTGCACCTGCCATTTGTGAAAACGTGTTAGCCATTGGATTTGGAACAAAACCAGCAACACCTTGTAAAGCTGAAGCGATTTTTGCATCAACAACTGCGAAGTTACCTGCACCTCTTCTACCTCTGTTTGCGATTAAATTCGCAGCAGCAAGAGAATTAGTAAGGATTCTTCTGTGTTCGTCACCTCTAGTGTTACCACCTGCACCAACAGTTAATGTTAAATTAAGAGCAACACCTGATTTAGTAACGTTAGAGTCACCTAATCTGTTCATCTCTTTCAAGATGTACTTGTTGATTGATTGAGTTAATTCATTAGTTAAAACTGCTTCTACTTGAGCAACAGCATCAACACCGAATTGTTTCAAATCTTGAACTTGCTCTCTTGTAACAGCTGCTGCAACTTGGAAAGTTTCAGCAGAAACTGATTTAGAGAATAAAGAAAGACCCATGATGTTTTCTGGAGTCTTCTCACCTACTTCTCTAGATAATGGATCACCAATATTAGCACCTGATGCAACACCAGAGAAAGATGGTAAATGATCTTCTAAAGCTTGAACTAGTTCAACAGTTGCAGCAGCATTTGCTGTAGCTAATCTAAAATCTAGTAAAAGAGTTGAAGGTGCTGTAAGAACACCAGTTGTTTGATAGATATCTAAACCATCAATTCTAGAAGTACCGATGAATTCGTAAGCAAGCTCACAAGCATTAGTACCAGCTGCGATATCTGCAGCAGTAGGATCGTCAGTTTTTAATACATAAACGTTTTTTGCATTTGCAACATTTGCAGCAGCACCACCATCATATACGAAATCTAAGTAAGAAAGTAATCCCATTGGTCCAGCCATAGGAACTACTGGTACTAGATCTAGTGCAATAGTTTGTGCAGCAACTTGCATTGCTAATGGTAATAAAGTTGGAGCTTTGTCACCAGAACCTGCAGTTGTTGGAGATGCTCCAAAATCTGAAGGGAAAGATGTTGCACCCATACCTTTAAGCATTATCGGCGTTACTGCAGATAAGTTTGCTTCTTCATAAAGCTTGTGATTGTGACAGTATTCTGACATCCAAGCTAGTTTTGATGAATCGTTGATACCAGTAGCTGATTCGATGATCGGTGACCATGTTGCTCTGATTTCAGATTCGTTGATTAAATTTGCCATGTTATAATTATTTATTTTTTTTTAGGCTTTTGTTAAATTAATATTAACAGTTTAATTCGACATGCTTGAACGTTTTGCTTCTTTCGTTCGTTCGTCGATGTTTTATATATCATCATACTTTTAGAGTGTTTTCTAAAAAAATGATTTTTTTGATTATTTATAATATTTTAAATCAGCTTCTAGGCTTTTATTAAATGGTTTTGCCCATTTTAAAAAAGATGCTGGGTTATTATATTTTTTAATAGGGTCAGTTAAATCAAAGTCTTCTGCGTTTAATTCTCTCCAGTTTTTGTTATCATTCTCTGGTTTAGCAGAGATGATTGGAAAGATTTCAGAATAATCTGATACCAGTTCATCTGCATTTAAATCCATTGCTTCTGCAAACTCTGCAGTATCAACGTTTATTTGTGCAAATGTACTGTCCTTATCAAATACGTATCTTATAGACCAATTTACTTTTTTATTTCCAATTGAAAAGACTCCAGAGTTACCATCTTCGTCCCAACCTTCATTTAAAAATTGTTCAAATAATTTTACGTGTTTCATTATTTTTTAAATCTTTTTGCTAATGCCTCACCAATACCTTCAGTGCTATAAGTTAGCGTTGATTTTGGAGCTTCTGCTACTTTAGATTCTTTGATCATTTCAACTTTTTCCATAACACGTGAAACTTCTCTTAGATCTCTAGTATCCCAGAAGTTTTTAACTTGGTATGGTGATGTTAATTTAACCATTCTTGCTTGTGCAGCAATTTGAACTTTTTTAGTTTCAGATAATGCAGTCCATGCTTCTTTGTATTCAGATGGCATAGCTTCTACAAAATAAGGTGCAGTTTGACCAGCAACCTCTACTAAAGCAGATTCCATTAAAGTATTGATTTGACCTTCAGTTAAGTAACCTCTACCCTCAACTGATGCAAGTACTTTAGACTTGTCAGCTTCTTCTAGTGTGTTATATCTTTCTTGAGTTGCCTCAGATACTAATCTAAAGAAGTGTGGGTTGTTGTTTTCTTTAATTACTGATTTATTAATAAGCTCAGATAATTTTTCAGAAATTTCATTCTTATAAGCGTCGATTGCAGAGATAGTTTCTTCAACTTCATCTGCGATTTCAACTTCTACAGTATCATCATCTTCAGTATCTTCTGATTCTTTCTTCTTCTTAAGTAATGCATCTGCGGCCATTGCTACTAATGCAGGATCAACTTTAGCTTCTTCTAACTCGTCTTTTTCAACTTCGTCTTTTTCAGCGTTAATCTCATCATCTTCATCCTCTGGTCTAGCTTCTCCTTCTTTCTTCTTAAGTAATTCAGCAGCAGCCATTGCAATTACTGCAGGGTTTTCGTTTACTGCACCTTCTTCTGTGATTGCGTCTGCCTCAGTTGGTACGATTGCGTCTCCAGCTTTGATGATTTTCTTATCATCTTCAGAATTAATTTCTTTAGTATCAGCTTTCATATCTTCAACTTCAATACCAGCTTCATCTTCAACAATTAAATTAGCATTGATAGTTTCAGCGATGTAATCAGTGTATTCAGATACAGATTCAACGTTTTCTTTTAAATAGTTTAAGTACTTAGTTACATTTTCGTAATCTACAGCACCCTCATTCATTGATTCGGCTAAATAATTAGAGTATTCTTTAATTTTGTTAGCAGATTCTGCGATGTGCTCTGTATAAGAGATTGATTCATCTAATTTTTCTGCAACATAGTTAGAATAATCAATATTCTTATCTAAGTTTTCTGCAAGGTATTCAGTATATTGAATACTTTTGTCTGCTCTTTCGGCAACGTATTCTACGTAACTTGTAAGAGTGTTTAGTTTCTCTTCAATGTTATCAGTACTAGTACCTGCCAGTGCGTTTTTTAACGTTTTAATTTCTTCTGATAAGTATTCAGAATACTTGTTGAAATCCTCAACGCTTACAAATCTAGCTTTGTTTTCCATGAGTTCTTGTTCTTTATTATTATTTTGGATTGTTTTTGTTTCTTCTATCACTAAGTCTTCTTCAGTAATTTTAAAAATTTGAATATTACTATCATCAGATAGACCAAATGATTCGTTGATTCTATTTAGCTCTGCGTTTGCAAAACCAGGATCAGCAACAAGATCATATGTGAATAGTTGTTTAATTTTTACTTTACCATCAGATTCAACGGCACCTGCTGCTCTAGATGAGATCTGTAAAGGCACTCCAGCATCTACTAATGCTTTCGCTTGTTTACCAGCATCTGTATCAAGTAGTCTAATTTTACCCCTAACTTGTTTAGTTTCTTTATCATAAGTAAGCTCCTCAATAATGTGAGAAACATTCTTTAAAGAAATGTCGAATTTAGCAGGGTGATCTAATTCTCCTAAAAGCTTAGATGATTTAATTTTTTCTTGAAGAGCTTCAATCTGTGGAACGTATTCAGCTTCAGTGTAGATGCGATTGTTTTTGTTTTTCTTATCGATCTCACCGAAAATACCCTCAAGTACGTAACTGCCATCCGCTGTTTTGGATGTTAATGTACCCGATGATCTCTCAAGTATTAATAGATTATTATAATTCATGAATCTTATAGTATGTTTGTTTATATATCAATATTTAAAATCAAGAAATTAAGAAATTTTATATTCCCAATTCTTTCATTGCGTCGTCTGCAGACGCGTCTTTATTTTCACCATCGCCACCATCATCAGCGGCTCCAGATTCTTTTTCTTCTTCTTCTTTTTCTTTTTCTAATTCCGCTTCTTTTTTATCAGCGTTATAGTCGTTCCAATCTTTTCTTAATGTTGAAATATCTTCTTCAGAAAATGTAGTTTGGCCATATTTTTTATAGACCGCATCTATCATATCATCTTCAGTTTTATTAGATACAATCAAACCTAGAATTTCTTCAGCTGAGATTTCTTTACCGTTGTATGTTGTCATGTCTTTGATTGTCACATCACCTGATTCCCCAGTTGCAAGAGAACCTTCATTGATAAACTCCTCGAATAATTTTACCTTCTTCATTATTTTATATATATTATATTTTTTTAAAAGCCGGCTGCACCGGCTGCTGCGCCACCGCCCATTCCGCCCATGCCCATTCCGCCCATGCCCATTGGATCTTCTGGTTCTTCACCAGCAGTCTCTTCTTCAGCTCTTGCTTTATATGCGGCATTGGCTGCAATATCATCCGGTGTTAATTTTAAGTATTTGTCTACTAAGAATTCTTGATTAAAGAAGTGATCTTCTTCCATTGTCATTGGATCTGTAGTTACTAAGTTATCTCTCATTTGACCAATAAACTCTAGTCTTCTTTCCATAATCTCCATATTCTTTAATTCAGCAAACATATTCTCTTCATTAAATCTAAGAGCAATTTGAGTTTTAAATTGTGGATCGTTAACAAACTCAGGATATTTAAGACACATTTGTAAATAAAGTGGCTTAACCAATATCTCTTGGAATGATGAACGTAATCTTTTTACAAATTTAGCAAACTTGATTTCATCTCTAATCATACCATCAGCTGCCATGTTAAAGTCTCCCCCACCATCTTCATATAAGAACCTTGAGTAAGGAATTTTAGAAACTGCTTTAAGTTTATCTGTGAAATACTTAAGTGCCTCTGTATCTGATAAATCAGGACCGTCACCGCCAAGTGTATCGATTTCTGGAGTTTCACCCTCTTTAGAAGGTAACCAGTATTCTCTAGAGAACTGTAGCATTGGTTTACCATCAGTTTCAAGCGAACCTGATTCCCAATCAAAATCTACAACCTCTTTATAGTTATTCATTAATTGTGCAAGAGACTGTTTAGCTCTTGTCTTAGACTTACCACCCATTGGGATAACAAACTTCATTCTAAATGAAGCGTTAGTTACTGCCCAGATAATTCTAGTATGCTCCATGATTCTCATTAAATTAAACGCTCTAATTAAACGTTCAACATATGATGTTCTAGAAACTGTAGTTATAGATGAATATGCAATGTATATGATTTGTGAATCATAAAGTACTCTTTCTTTAATTGGATCATCTTTGAATTGAACCCAAACCTTTTTACTATCTTCTTTATTAAAACCAGGCATTAATGTAACTGGATCAATTTCTTTAAATCCAATAATCTGCGTTTGAGTCTCATCATAAATAATCTCAAAAGATAAATAACCATCAATTAAGAATTTTCTATAAAAATACCATGCCGACTGATCTGTATTAAAACCAAAGTATTGATATATTTCTCTAAATGATTTAGTAAAATATTTATTAACTTCTTCAGAAACTTCTAGTCCAATAATATCTGGATAACAAAAGAAATTCTTGTCATCATATACAATCGTCTCATCACAAAGAATGTCTAAGATATCTTCAATCTCATCGTTCATTGCAAATTTTCTAAGCTCCTCTCTTTTTGTAGGATAATCCCTATCAAAAAGTGGAATTGACTTTCTTAGATTAGTATCAGTCATTGATAACGCTGCAAATGCACCGTACATATCATCATTGTCTGCACCGAATTGATTTAATTGGCCATAACCTAATGCATCCTCAGTGGGACCAATAGCTTGTGACTGTCTTAAAACCATATCGTCGTAGTACATACCGAACGACGAAAGACCCTTGAGGGCCGAACTTAAAGTAAAGGGTCTCTTATTCGTTGAGAGGGGACCGTTTCTATCATTTACAAAACCTGCCATGTAATTCTTTTAATTTATTAATTTATATATTCTTATTATTATATTGCTTTTTGAAAGCATTTATTATACCTGTAACTGATGCACCGTGTAAATCTATAAAATCACAAAGTACAATATCAGACCAATGTTCATAAGAGACAATGGCTTGGTTTGCTTTTATAGATGGTATATATTGCCTAAGTGCAAATGCGGCATTATACTTTTCTAAGTACTTTTTAGCGCTATCCCATGTTAATGATAAATTCATTTGAGCACCTGCGTTTTCATTAGCCCTAGTCATATTAGTCTTAATTTGTCCATATAACCTAGTATACACATCATCTAATAGTGTTTCTTTTACTTTTTGTGGTAATAGGTTTAAATTAATACCGACGTCGTTACCGCCCTGTGGATCTAATGCTAATACAACAGGATTCATATCCCACCATTCAAGTGTTTTTTTTGTTTTTGGTGCAACATATCTAAATACATAAATTTTACCAGGAACAAACGCTTTACTACTTTTAACAATATTCTTATCATTAAGATTTTTTAGTGATTTTTGATACCACATCTTAGAATCGCGAATGGCCGCCTCTTTTGAGCCAGCTTTTTTTGTCTTTTCTTGTATTTGATCTTTAATTAAACCCATTATCCTAATGATTTTTCAGTCATTACCGCAAATTTCCAACCGCGTTGAATAGCAAAATCCTGTGCAGCTGCATACTTATCTTTATTAATAACGTATTGCTCTGCTAGAAATTTATAACTTTCTAATGCTTTTCTACTATTTTTTTTCGGCGGTGCTGGTTTTTTAATTTGAGCAGATGGTTTTATTTCTATTAACATATGCTCTATTGTATTATCCTTCTTTTGTATTTTTATATAAAAATCTGGATAGTATGTTCTTTGTTTTTTATGTAGCTTAGACCAATACGGTATCTTTACAGGTTCTGATGACCATGTTAATACATCTACTGTGCTGTCACACCACATCATAAACTTACGCTCCCACGATGATCTATAAATAACGGGTTGTTCGCCAACATATTTTTGTAGATTTTTTGGGTTAAAGTAACCTTGATTAAATCTTGAATTTTTTGTTGGTTTAACACGTTTAATTGACATTATATAGAAAAAAGCCCGCCTTCATTATCTGAGTCACTACCTACTCGATCAATAGACATTGTGCCTTTATATTTTACTGGGTGTATTTTATTCCAACCTTTAGCGTATCCACGTTTTGCAATCTCCGTAAAGTATGCAAATGCATTAGGGTACTTAGGGTTAAAGTTACGCCAGTACTTTAATAAATCTAACATTGCAAATTGAAGACAATCTTTTCTATCATCATCATAAACATATGACATTTTACGAATAGTACGTTCGGCCAATAGTATAAGCATTTTTTCAGCATTTGGCGTGAGCTTATCCTGTTCTTTTGATATTACGATTTCAGCGTAAAGGTCTTTATTGTTTAAGTAGTTTTTAACTCTTGCCATATTATTATTTGTATATTATAATGTTATACACGAGAAAAGCCACATTGTTTATAAATGTGGCTTTTTTATTAAAGTTTAGTATTTTCTATATGCCTTCGCCTTCTTGTAATGTTATAATCTTTTTAGGTATACGTATCATTTCATCGCTACCGTCTGTATAACATACTATCAAATCGTCACCTGCTGATTTTGAATAATCTAGTGCATCTATATAAATTATAGTATCTGCTGCTAAACCTTCATATTCACGTGTAACAATTCCAGGTACAAAACCATCAGATCTTCCGACGTCCTTAGTCTCTTCATTTAACACAAACTGATTAAGTGTTATGATATTTTTAACACTGTCTTCTGTTCTTCCTTCTGAAAGAAAAAAAGCGGCATACTCTTCACGAGTCATTCCCATTGTTACTTTTTGCCAATTGATATAATCTTTAGGGCCAAAATGCTCAGCGTCGATGAATTGTGTAATACCAGCAATAAATTTATTTCCTATAAATGCTTTCATTATATTGTTGATTTTAATTCTATTATTTTAGTATCGAATCTTGTGATTTCGTTTTCAATAAGCGCATCAGCTGCTTTGATTTCCGGAATCCCTCTATCAGCATCGGCTAAAAGACCTCTTGAATCTTTTAAGAAAGTAATCATTTCTTCAATATTTGAAATTTCAGTTAATACCGTAGCTCTCTCAGAGGCTTCACCTTCTAAAAGCTCAGCAACGAATGTAGTAATATCAACATTTGTTTTTTCATTAACATATTCTAGTGCAGTGTTTGCATTATTTGCTTTAAAGAAGTTATAGATCTTTGCTGATTCATTAATTCTTGAAATATAAATATTCTCACCTAATTTCATAATGTTAATTAGATTGTTATTTTCATTCACAGTTTTTACAAAATCCAAATTAACATATTGATCTATGTTATTTGCAGCGTGTTCAAACGTAGAAGCTATTTCTTTTTCATCATATCTAATAATACCAGAAGCCATTAAGTATTCTGCTAAAAACATTTCACTAGTTGCTAAAACTTCAGAATTACCTAAATAGTATTTAGATTCTGTAATATTATATGTAATTACATAAATACCTTTATTCCAAATTAATGATTCGTTTGTAAAAGTAAAATTAGCAAGGGCCCAAGCCAATGGGCTTAGTTTATCTGAAATTACTTCATTTTCAATAATTGTGTTTTCTACTGAATTTGTAGTAAATGATTTACCACTAAGATAGAATTCGATGTTATTTTCATCAATTATGTTTATCGGTGAAATATTCATATTATTATTTATTTATTTATTTTATATATCTTATTTTATAATTCGCTTTGGATTATCATCTGACGTCCTGTCAAAGTTAGCTTCTGGTGTAGTTGTTGGTTGTTCCCAGATATTGAACATTCTATTACCAGCATGTCTTTCAGTTTCCCATTCAAATGATGGTATGAATGAATTAATTTCTAATGAGAATGTAACTTTATAACCTTCATTAGAATCAAATGAAAATTCAACAGGTCTATCCTGTGTATAATCGTCTGGCATTGCATAATATGAAGATAATCTATATATGCCTTCATTTAAATCACCAACTTCTATATTATATTGATTTGACTTGTAAAGCCTTTTTATAATTTTTTCAACAACTTTAAAGTTATCTAATTGTGATGATGTTATAATTTCAACATCAATGCCAATTGTAATTGGAATCATTTCAAATTCAGCATTATAACCTTGCATCAAACCATTATCATCGATCTTGGCGTATTGACCTCTAGTTCTTTTATTAACCAGCTTGGTTGAATCTATAGTCAACGAAGTAAAGTTTACAATACCTCGAGGTACTTTGTCATAATTAGTATCAGCCTTGACTGGATCCGGTTCACATCGTAAACCATCTCTTGTTAAGAATAAAAAATTATCCTTTAAGAAATCAGCATCTCCTGCAATTGCATAATAGAATGGAATATCAACCTCAACGCGTTCGTCTTGAGTTAGCTGACGGTGAAAATAAACCTTATTATTTAAATCTGCCAGTAATCCAATAATGATATGTCTTACAACACTATCGTCCTTATTAAATTTTACATTATAATTCGCCATAGATTATATATATCTATGATTATTCTATTGATTCTACAGTAAATTTAGAAAAGCCATTGTCTTTATAGATCTGTATCTTTTTATCAAATATTTCGTGCGGAAGCACTGAATGATTAATAACAAACGTGTTGATTTTATTTTCTTTCATTACTTGTGAAAGTATCTTTAATATATTATAAACCCCGTCCGGATCCACAGATGACAATAATTCATCTAAGAATAACAGATTTAACTGTGGGAATCTTAACTTAAGAATCTTTATAATAGCTATAATAATAATAAAATCAGCAGCTTTGCGTTCACCCGTTGATAACGTCATTGGATTAATTTCTTCACCCAAGTGATGAATCACACAATTGAATTTATCATCAAATCTAATATGAAATGGTAAATGCATCGTATTAATCATCGCTGCTATATTTGCGTTCAATCCAGGAAGGATTGTTTTAACTGCTAGATTTTTAACACCATCTTCACCTAAAATAGATTCAATTGTCTCTAAGAAATAAAACTGATTAGACGTGCTTGATTTGTCAGATGTTTTATCTGATTCTTGCGTTTCAAATTGTTTTATCAATTCATCTAAATGACTAAACGAATCTTCACCCGTAGACTTTTGAATTTTAATCAATTCATTTTTGATATTATTCATGTTAGTCTTTAGTGAAGACACTTTATCTCTAACCGCATCTTGTTTTGTACGAGCATCTGATATAGATGTCTTTATACCTGTAACATCGTTCTCTAGAGTTTCCATTTTACTTGGAATTAAATTAGATGTTTCTAAGTATTCTTGTTTTTTCTCATGATGGAAATCTGAATCCAACGGTGATTCACAAGTTGGGCATGCATTTTTATCATACAATGCCAGCTTATTTTTTAACGTTTGTAATTCATAACGTAAATTACCATATGTTGTATTTTTTTCAGATAGAGTATCTTCAAAATTGCCAATCTTATCAGTAATTAATTTCTGTGCCGCTTCGAGCTGTTTTTTATTGTCATCAAACTTAACTAATTTTTCTTTAAGTTTTTCGATATGATCTTTATTCTTCGCATCACTTTCGGATTGCAATTGATTAAGTTGCATTTTAACCTGAATGATTGATTCATTGATCTGTGTCAATTCAGTATCGAACGCATCTAAATCTGATTTCAATAATTTACGATCCTCTTTAACAATACGTTGCATATCATTAAGTATAGAGAAGCCAAACATTTTATCTATGATTTGTTTCTTATCAGTTGGTGTCATTGTTAAAAATGATTTAAAATCATTAATAGACAATATTATAATGTTCTTGAATACATGATAAGGAATACCATATACTTCATCTTCTAAATAATCCTGAACAGATCTTTTACCAGCCTTATCAAATTCAACACCATTAATAAGGACTTTGAATCTACTAGGTGCTAGACCTCTTTCAATAACAACATCCATTGTACCGCATTTAACATGAACTTTTACCCAAAGTTCTTTATTAATACGATTTGGCAGGTCACCCATTTTAATGCCTTCGACTTTACCGTACAAACCAAATACAATTGAGTTTGCAATAGTTGTTTTACCATACCCGTTTTTACCGAGCGTCAAATATAATTCAGCGGCATCTTCAGAAAATTCTAATTTCTGTGGATTATTACCGTATGACGCAATATTTTTAAATTCAATAGATACTATTTTCATTCTTCACTACTATAGTTATTGACAACTTTGTCATATGTGTTTTTTAATTCAATTTTAATCTTTTCTTTCATTTCGTCATCATGGTTTAAACCATTAACATATGAATCAAAAAGTTTTAATATATCATAACTCTTGAATTCGCCTTCAATTGCGCCCATATCATGTAAATCTTTATCAATAATATCTTGTTCTTGATAAATATTAGGTTCAATCTTTTTAGCTAGTTTTTGTACTCTATTGATTAGGGCACTTAAGGACGCATGTGTTGCGATTTTACTAGGGACGTATAGATCGACGAAGTTATTGGCGATGCGTTCCTTAAAATCGCCCAATGGCACATCATAGAGCGTTGCTAAATTAAATTTAACAAATTGTGGTGATGAAGTGTTTTCAAAAAACGTTTCTTCCATTGTTGTTAAATCAACCAAGTCAAATCCCTTAGCGTTACCAGAATCAGAACGTGTCAATTGAAAAGGAACACCGATCATTCTTAGCTTGCCTTTATTTTGTCGATAATGAATATGACCAGAATAAACAGCCTCATATCTATCAAATGTATGGGCATCTGAACCATTCATGTTTTTAACCTTTGCATTAAGTGCAATACCTCTAACTTCTGAATGACAAAATATAATATTTGTACTTGGGTATTCAGATAACGTTTCAGATTCGTGTTGTGGATCTCTTCTCCAAGGCATCATTAAAATATTCTTATCATGCCATTTCATTAATTCAGGATCTTTGTAGATCTGCACATTCGGAATCCATTTCAATGAATCAATAGATGTGATCTCATTTGTTTTTTTAGCCCAAATATCATGGTTACCACAAATAATATGAACTGGTAAGATTTCACCTAATCTTTCAAATAGATTAACTGCATAACTTAAAACCTTAATATTAATTGATTGTCTATTATCAAACGTATCGCCGACCTGTACTAAAACATCGCCGGGTTTAACTTTATCCTTGAGTATTGGTATAAAAACGTTCTCAAAGAACTCTTTCTGCATTTCAAGCCATTCCAGTGAATTGGATCTAACACCAAAGTGTATATCTCCCAGAATCCACACTCTTTTTACAGCTGCGCCTTTAACTTCTGGAGATATCATTAGAATAATTTATGAATGTTTCTGCTTTTTAAAATACCTGTGCGTTTATCTAATTCTTCGATTAAACTTTCTTTAAATATATTAGACAACGAGCTATAGAATTTAGTCGGGTTAATATTAAAATAATCAGAAAGTTCACTAAAGATTTCAATTTGTCCGTATTTGGCAATTAATTCACCATGAATATAATTGTAAACATCATTAATATCATTCTTCTTCAATCTACGTGAATCTGAAAATTCAGTAAGTTGATTAAATACTTTGAATCGACTTGCTTCGACAAGATCATGAATATCTATTTGCAATCTTTGTTGTATAATCTTTTCGTCCTCTTCTCTATCATCCGAAAACTGTGCGCTAATCGTGAAAGACATTGTTGCGTCTAATTCAAAATCTGTAGCTTCAAAGTTATTATCGAATATTTTATCTGTTTTAGTTCTTGCCATTATATTGAATGTATGTTTGATCCAGTGATATCACCAGTTTCTGTTAATCTCATGTAATTATAGTTGATGGTCAATCTACACTTTGTACCCTTGCCCTCACCATCACGCATTTTTAAAATTTTAAGCCAATATTCATTTTCAGATCGCATTAGATCATCTTGAATAATACCAAGCATTACATCGGCTGTGTGTGAAAGACCCGCTGATTCTGCAACATCAGACATTGAAATATCAGATGCATTGTAACCGGATCTAGTAATTTGTGTTGCTGTAATAATTAGCCAGTTATTACGAACACCCATAGCCCTTAGATCCTCAGCGATTTGCTTGATCTTCAAGTATGTGTTTTCTGAATTAGGATTCCTGTAGTTTGAAAGAATATTAATATAATCAATAACAACTACACTTAACTTAATCTTACGCGTTTCTTCAATTTGTTTTAAATAAGATTCAATATCGGTGACTGTCGCCTGTGATGTTGGAAATTGTTTTACAAATAATTGCCCCGGAGGTGTAAATCCGTTACCCACTGTTTCCAGTTTTCTTTTAATATGATCTTTGTTCTTTGCTTTCTCACCATACTCATTGATTGGAATAGTTAGCAAGTTTGAACCAATACGTTTTACAAATTTATGGGCTGCCATCTCTGCTGTAATAACCGCAGTGTTGTGTCCAGTCCTTACTGCATTTGCAGCATCGTTTGCAAGAAATATAGATTTACCAATATTCTGCTCACCAACATGGACAATAAGATTACCACCCTTGTCATAACCACCGTTTAATGCATAATCAATAAAGTTATAACCTGAACTTACCTTTTCAATTTCTTTCTGATCATGAGATTCAGGATCAAAGAAATCTAAACCCAAATCAGAATTAAAACTTAATGAGTTTCTATCGTTAATTAAAGATTTAACTTTATTGATTATGCTTTCGGTATTATCCGGAGTGACTTCAGTTGTCTTAATAAATTCAACAGTATCAATTAATGATATATCGAAGTTTCTCCATTTAATCCATGATTCGGCAGTGGCTGTTAACCATTCTTCATCATATTCATTTAGATTTGTATCAAATATAATATCGATTAAACTTATATCAATTTTATCTTTTGATTTAGATCTTTGTGCTAATAATTTAATTTGCTCTTTTGATGGAGTTTCATTAAACTTCTCAAAAAATGCAGCGGACAACTTTGATAATACATCAATGTCTTCAGATGTATAAAAACCTGTTTTGATTGATTTCAAATACTTTGGTTTTGCCAAAGATAACTTAAAGAATAACTTTTCAAAGTCTTGTCCGAATTGCATATATTTTATTTTTTACTATTGTTATACACCTTATGGGGTATAAGTTTCATGTTAACTATTGCTTTACACCCTATGTGGTATAAATAACATATTAACTGTTATTTTTTATCTAATATGACAGATTTACCCGATGGTGATAATGTACCAACTTTCTTCATCTTCATAGTTTTAACAACAGGTTCTACTGTCATTTTTCCAACTTCCAATGCATACGGTATACTTTGCCATAAATTAATTGCAAATGCATGTCTAGTACCTGTTTTTACAGGAAGTACCTCATGTACGTGTTGTCCTGCATTAAAGATAATTAATCTATTTGGCTTTGCTTTAATAATTTCAGGCTTTTCATCAACGCCATCTGTATAGATCGCAAGTTCGCCACCTGTGAAATCTTCAATACCTGGATAAAAAACTGTACCAATTACTGGTGAAGCTATCTCACCTGTTTTTTCAAACAATGCTTCATCTTTATCATAATGTTCTGCTAATATATCCTTATGGCCTAATTTTGGATCCGCAGTTTGAATGCCTGTCCAATATTCAAATCCTGAAATATTAAAACTTTCTCTAATAGGATTATTAGAACCCCATATTGATTCAATAATTTTGTGTTTTAGTGTTAATGGTACATCATCGGTTTGATTAAACCAACCATGCCACCATTTATAATCGCCGGTTTTTTCAAAAAACGTTGGATCATTTTTAATTTCGTTTAATAGATTTTCATCTAAGAAGTTGTCAAATACTGTTATCATTTTATTTTATTTTATTATTACTTGTTAAATGGGTTTTGAACTATTTTATAGCCCTCTTTCCCGGGTGATGTGTTCGTTTCTAAAATAAAACCTGTTTCCACAAGTTTATTTAAAGACTCATCTAGTATAGTCTCATTACAATCTTTAAACCAATATGTCATACAGTGGTGTTTTGTAAAGCTACCTTTATACCTTTTAGGATGCTTGTAACATAACGATACTATATGATGCATGATGTCCATTGATGTTGGAAAACCTTCTAATTCCCTCTCAATACCTAAAATATATTTGATAGGTACTTTTTCTTCATCAATACTAAATATCATCTTCAGAGTCTTCCAGATCTATAATTGAATCAAAATCTACCCCAATGTTTGTTCCATAATTAAACAATGGTGTTATTCTAGTTTCAATCTTTTCAAGAATTTCTTTTGTAAATACCTTTGCGCTAAAGAATTCACTATTTGGTACTGCTTTGTCTAAGTGTTTACAAATCCAACCTCTAGCTGTAGCCTTTGGTGTCTTGACTCCTTTTTCAATAGTACCTCTAGCAATTCCAATATCTTCCCAATCGATATATTGCTCTAAACCAACGTACTTATTCATACCTTCAGTATAGTGCAAGTGGAATTTGATTGGATGTGGTTTTGCAAAACGATTTTTGTTTGGCTTAGCCGTAACAATAATACCTGCTTTATCACCAGCCGAATCTTTCAACTGTGCTTTACCTAAGAATAGACAAATAGATGCTGCGTATTCTGGACCTGTACCACCACCTGCAACTTGACGTGAAATGAAGTCTTGTGTTTGGTACGTGTGATTTGTAAACAAGAATGGAATCTTAAGATCAGCCATTGGCGTCATAATAATACGGAAGATTGACTTCAATATTTTAGAACGTGTCATATCTGATTTCTCAGAACCTGATCTTGCATCATCAATTTCTTTTGCAGTTGCTAAGTTACCAGCTGAATCCAAGATAATCATAATCTTAGGAACTTCACCACCAGATCTTTTAACCTCTTGCATTCTACCTGTAATTGTTGTGATAGATGTACGGAAATCTTGAACTGTATTTACTGGTTGGTAATTTACCTTTGCAGTATCAATACCAAACTTAATCATTAAATCTTTATCAACAGCAGCTTCAGAATCATAAAATACAATTGAGTATCCCATGTTGATTGCTTCACGGATTGAGTTTAATATAAGGAATGTTTTACCAGTCCCTGATGGACCTGCAATTGAACAAGACCTGTTATTTGGCCAACCGCCAAAAAGTGAACCCGACACACATGCATTTAAGTGGTAGTTACCAGTATCAATCCATTCTGTAACATCTGAGAATGTAGATTGCTCCATAACAGAACCGAGTGGGTTTAACGTACTTAATTCTGCATTAAGATCGTCGAATGTAAATTGTTTTTTAGTTTTAGCCATTATCTTTAAATATTTCTTTTTCTTTTAATCTAAGTTCTTGAAGTTCTGCTAATAGTTTTGCAGTTGCTACTTCGATAGTACTCATATTATCTTGTAAATTATTAAGTTCACTATAAATGAAATCATATCTTTCCATAAAGAACTCTTTGCTTTTTTCTGTAGTCATGATTAATCTTTATTATCAAGTACATCATACACGAGTTGTCTAACTCGCGAACCAAACTCCATATTATTAGGATATTTGTTGTGCAATTCTAAAATCGCAGCTGTGATATTATTTGTGTTTTCCATGTTTCTTACTATATTATACATTATAATTACGCGTTTGTTTCTAAAACAAAGACGTTGCGTAAATTAAATTCCTATTGATAGTATGCAATCCAGTAGCAACCAATACTCTATTCAATGGATCAATGATACATTTTTCAAATTGCGTTTCATAATCAACTTGCGGTGCAATCTCATACGGATGCGACGCCGGTTGGTATGCAAACATATCTGAAAGACCCGATGGATTCATTGCATAATAAATCTTAAGCTTTTCGCCATTACCGATTATCCTATACTTCTGTTTGTATTTTGGATTATTATTCATTAAGTAATTATAAAAACCAGCAGCTCGAACATTAGGTGGACACTTTAATCCAATTTGGAATTCAGCATGATCGTCAACAATATATTTTTCTAAATTATTTGTTCTACGGTTAAACGAAATCTCATCAATGTTTGCCAACTTAAATTCTTTCTTAGCTTGCTTTAAAAATAAACTTAACTTCTCTAAAGTTTCTGCAGTTGGACCTGACGGTTCCAAGAAAAGAAGTTGTAAAGCTTCAGTTAATTTCTTACGAGCAAATTGAGGCGTTGACGACTGGATAGTATCGAATCCAATTGTTTTTACTTTACTTAATGGTTTGTGTCTTTTATCTTTTGGTAACTTATCTGTCCAAGCGATATCTTGAATATATTTCTTCTTAGCTAACCAAATACCACCATACGCAACTGATTCAAGTTCAAATATAAGGAAGTTTTCTGTATTTGTACTTCCTGCGTATTTTTCCATACATTTAGCAATGTACTCCTTTAATCGTGCTTCATATAATGATAGAATAAAAGTATCGACTGTTGGTTTGTTCTCTTCATCTTTCCAAACAATTGTATTATACAGTTCATCGAATTGTACATAACAAGAATCCGTATCGATATAAATTACAGCAGGTTGATGACAAACACCCTTTACTTTCTCAATACCGAGTTCTTCGTGTATCTGTACATCTTTTATCCAAAAATCTTGAATATACTTATTTAAGATTTGCTCTGAATATAGAATTGCATTCTGGCTTTGTAAGGTAATTGATTCCGCAATATCAATATTGAAGAAGTGAAACCATTTATTACCAAAGGCACCGTAGATGGAGTTTAGTGTAACCTTTACAGCTTGTTCATAAGCCGTATACTTAGCAGCCATTTTATCATAATGGTCTGCTAAGTATTGTAGCTCCTCTTTTGTAAGAGTATCTATTGGTTTATTTTGTAATTCATCTACTGTCATTACTCGGCAGATTGACAAGTAGCAATTGTAAGTAGTGTGTTTGTATCGTTAGATTTCATAACTACTTTATTACTTGAGACATAAACGTTGTACTCTTCGCGATCTAGTAAGTTTAGATATTTTTTATATAATGTAGCATTTGCTGCTTTTCCATTATATCCTTGATTGGCTTGATAGTTATAAGTCTTACCTTTAACTCTAACCTCTTCATTAGATGCTGTAATTGAGAATGTTTCTTCTTTATCTAATGCAAATAATGAACGGATTTTACCTAATGTTGCAGTATCTAATACAAAATCAAATGCAGATTCACCACGATCAAAGATAGTTTCTAATTGCGTATCTGTAAGATCTTTAAAACCTAAAGATGGATCAGAACATGATAATGTAATTTCAAGTTCATCGTTATACAAACGCATTGTAGTTGCAACGAAATCTTCTTCATTTTCAATGAATTCAAATTCACCTTGAATTTGGTCCGTCTGGAACATTTTCAATGCATCTAAAACTTTAGCAGCATCAAAGAAAGCAACTTTAAGTTCTTTACCTTCAGGCAAAAGACCTTCGAGTGAGAATAGATCTGCAATGTCGACGGTGTGTAATTTCACAGCATCTCGTTGTGGTAAATAAACTGCTGAATGGATTTGTCCCTTACGCAATTTAAAATACAAGAATGTGTCAATTGTTTTCAATCTGTTAATAAAATCAACAAAGCTATTTTGATCAACACGGTTAATTTGTAATTTCATATATTATTTTTTTAATGTTATTTGATTATTATACCATTATACTTGAGTTTGTTTCAAAAAAAAAGGCTTAGATTTCTCTAAGCATTTGGTCCATGAATGCTATTCATGGTGTGGTTAATTCGATGATACTTAAATTAATTCTTTTTATTTTTTATGGTATGCTTCTTTGTAAGATTCATCTTTATTTTTTAAAAGACGATTTAATACTTCATCATTACCTGTTGATTTAACAAATTTATCATTGATATACTTTTTAACAGTACTATAATCTTTTTTTAACCATGCAACAGTACCTCTATAATAACCCGCTTCACCAGCTATTCCACCATCTTGTTCTTCTTTAGCTAATTTTTCAGCATCATTAGCAGCTTGAGTCATTAATTCAATTCCAGCTTTAATTTTTCCAGCTTTTACTTTGTATTGACCTTCATGCCAAGTATCAATGTATTTTAACTTTAGTGGGTTAGAATCACCTGTATTGCCTTCTTTACCAATAAGCTTATCAATATCAGATTTTGGCACAACTTTACCACCAACTTTAAATACTGTATCTTTTTCTGGCTTTGTTTTAAGATCTTTAAGATATTTTATTAAACTATCTTGGTCTTTTTTTTCCACAGCTTCTCCGATAGAGTTCGTGTACTGTTCAAATAATTTAATATGTCTCATGGATTTAGCATCTTATTTGATATATATATTTAATTTTTAAACATAAAAAGCGAAGCCGGGTAGTAGCGAACCCCCGGCTTCTATCCGTGAACTATCCACGGTCCTAAGAGTGGTCCTCAGACCACGCCTTGATTAATTTATCCGTCACATGAGAGACAGTCTGGGTCAGTAGCTCTAGTTGCTATATCACCTCTTAAGACTGATTCAGTTCTCATATAGTAGAGTGTTTTCACACCTTGTTTGTATGCTTCCATATGTACCTGGCTTATAAACCTAGGTGTTGCTTCAGTTGGAAATGCTAAATTTAATGATACTGATTGGTCAATATACTGTTGACGCACGCCAGCTTGCTTAACAAGTTCCATTTGATTTAATTCTTTGAAAGTCAAAAATACTTCTTTGATTGCTACCCAATTATCTTTTTCTAGATCCGGTAACTTATTGTATTGCTTTTGGTTAATATATTCACCTGGCGTTGCATGTTTACCATACCAATTATCAAGTTCTTTAATATCTTGTACTGAACCGCCGTCAATTAGAATTTGATTCCAAACATCTTTTGTATTTAACTTTGCAATTTCTAGAAATCTTTCTAATGTTGGATTCTTTCTAATGAAAGTACCCTTTGCTGTCTGTTCTGTAAATACGTTAGCAGCCCAAGGCTCGATACCTGGGGAAACGTTACCGGACAGCTTTGAGTTTGATACGGTCGGTGCAATCGCTCTCAAGTGAGTGTTGCGCATTCCAGTACCAACACACCATAATGGTTCGCCGTATTCCTGTGCCATATCTCTTGATGCTCTTTCAGATTCAATCTTTATTTGAGAGAATATCTTGCGAGTTTCAAACTGAGCACCTATAGAATCAAAAGGAATATTTCTATCTTGTAAATATGTATGCCATCCCAGAACACCAAGTCCTAGTGCTCTGCCTTTTTCTGCAGAACGTGTTGAGTTTTCAAAACCTTTCATATACTTTGCTCTTGTAAGGAATTCTTCTAAAACACCATCAAGGAACCAAGTTGCAGTATAAATAAGATCAGTATCTTTCCACTCATCATACTTTTGTAAGTTAACAGAAGATAGACAACATACAAACGAATGATTTTCATCAGTATGTAGCGTGATTTCAGAACATATGTTCGTCATGTAAACTTTAAGTCCGTTATTCTTGTATGCGTCTGGGTTTGCGCGATTAATATTCCCCTTAAACATAATGTAAGGTTCACCTGTTGAACGGCGCTTTCTAAGAACCGCAGCCCATCTTTTACGTGCTTCTTTATCACCAGCCTCTAGCTTGTGCATGAAACCATCTGAAACTACAACACATTGATGTATATTTAATGATTGACGATTAACATCACCCTTAGGCTCGCGAATCTCTAACCATTCCCAGAAATCTGCATGTTCAATATCCATATTCACAGAAGCTGCACCTCTACGAACTGAACCTTGACTAGTTGCTAGGATTGTTGAATCATAAATCTTAATGAATGGAACTACACCATCGGATGTACCATTACCTTTTATATTTGCACCGGCTGGTCTAATTTGGTTTACACCAATACCAACACCACCACCATGCTTTGCTAAAAGCATAAGCTCTAGATTCTTATTACCAATATCGTAGATTGAATCTGCAACATCAATACCGAAACATGAGATTGGTAAACCTCTTTCAGTTCCTGTGTTTGAGAATACCGGAGTCGCTAGATTTAACCAACCTTTCCATATATAATCAAAGAACTTGGAAGCCATCTCTGGTTTTTCAAGTCTTTTTGCAATTGAAGTTGCTACTCTCCAATAAGCATCCTTTGGTGTCTCGTCGTCAATTAAATATCCTTTAGATACTGTCTTAACATATATCTCAGTGTTTCCCCATATTGGAAAATCAACACCCAGCTCCCAACCGAATTCTTCTCCGTAATTTATATTATCTTTCATATCTTTTATTAATCAAATAAATCGTCTTCATCCCAATTTTCATCCTCACCAGCCTTTGAATAATCAGTAGGTCTTACTGCAAAAAAGTCTGTGTGTGTATGACCACCTGTTAAATGATAGAACCAATCGAGTTCTGACGCTTTGTCTTCATTATACACAAAAACAGGATCAATGTTTAATTCTACGAGCTTTTCATTTGCTCTTTTCTTAATAAATTCCTTTAGGTCATCTGCTTTAAGATTTTCAAGATCGCCTTGTTCAAATATTTTATCGATGTAATTCATCTCCATTTCAACCATTAACTTTGCGGCTTCGATAACGTCAGACTTAACCTCTTCTAAAAGTTCAGGATACTCATCACACATATGATTGAATAACTGACAACCCATTTTAGAATGTAATGATTCATCTCTAACTGACCATTTCATTTGTTGACCGATACCTTTTAACTTGTCTCTCATTTGAAACGAGTAAAGTACCGCAAATGATGAATATAATGCAACTCCTTCGGCAAATGCTGAGAATATTGCCAATGATCGTGCCACTTGTTTTCTAGCCTTTGGCTTTTCTGCTAAATCTTCATATGTCCAATCAGCTTCCGTATTCATAAGGAATTCAAAACGCTCGGCCATTGATGGCTCGTGTAAGAAACCTGAAAAGTCTTCAAGACCTAAAGTTTCATTCAAGTACGAATAAGCAGTTGCATGTATAGTTTCTTGTGAACCAAACATCATAGCCATCTGCTTAATTTCCCATTTTGGGAACCAATTAGTAACCATACCTGTCCAGTAATCTGAAACGGCACATTCTGTTTGCGCAAATCCTAATAGTATATTCCCAACTAAATTCTTTTCGCTTAATGTTAAACCTTCATTCCAATCTTTGATATCACCCTGCATAGAAATTTCAGTATGTAACCAAAATGCCTGTGCTTGCTTTAACCAACCTTCATTATAATATACCGGATATTCAAACGGCTTATACTCTACTCTTTCTTGAAATAATTTTGACATTTATAAATATTATTTTTTTAAACTTTTTAGGTAATTATTTGACTTACGCCGATGATGTTTATTATATATTTACCAACTAAATGGCAAGGTTTGTTTTGATGAATTATAGTATCTCACTATAATTTTTTCAGCATGTTTTTAACATTTTCAGCCTTAGTGTAGTAATCATATGACGAGTTTTTGTATTCAACACGCTGTGTGTATAAATCTCCAAGAATCTGCTTTAAAATAGAATCTTTTTTATCATATACAACACCGTTAGCACAAACGATTTCATCTTTATTAAGTCTACGCTCCGGTATCTGAGATTTTGGTATAATCTCTTTGTACGAATCCGGTGAAATATTAAACTGACGCATTATCGATGGGTATAGTGAAGCAAAATCAAATGCACTTACACCTTGATAGAAACCAACCTTTGGTTGCTTAACATATGCACCTGCAAACTTACCATCTTTGAACGCATCTTCTTTTTTCTCAGAACCAACACGCTTACCTTGTTCCGCGAGCTTACGGGCTATTAAGGCCTCCGTCACGGATACTGGAGATGCCGCTTTATATAATGGCATCTTTGTGATAGACGCAAGCGTGAGCAGTACTTCCATTGATTTTAATTGCTGATCAATATAATAAACTAAAATTGAATCGACAACGTTATAGTAAATGTATTTAATAAAATCATTTTCGTATAAATCCTGTAAGGAACCTGAATACTTAATTTTATTTACATTAAGAACCTGTCCCGCAACATAATCAAGTGCGTTTGATTCTTTCACCTTAACACTACGATCATACTTATCATATAATTGCATGTAATCAAGTATGCCCATATGTAATGGTCTACCATCTTTTCTATCTAGCTTCTTAGTCCTAGCTGCTTCTGTAATATCAATTTGAAGGCGCTTACATCTATTGACAATATACTGCCAATCATAATTGATAAAGTTCCAACCCGTCATCATTGGGAATTTAGGCATAAGATGATTTACAAATGTGAAAACCATATCATATTCATTATCAAACTTGCGATATTCAAATATCCAATCCTGATCAAAGTTCTTGAAATACTCATTTGTATCTGACTCGATCTTCTCTCTTTTATCGGCAGGCATGTCTTCTAAACCAAGTACAATTACTTTACGGTTTGGTGTAACAATAGAAAATGCTAAGATTCTTGTCTTTGCATCCTCTGGCTTTGGAAAGCCATCAACGATTTCAGTTTCAATATCTACAAAGTATGTCTTTGGCATCGTAGGCTCAAAGATTATCTTCTTATCGTATTCTGACAAATCATCTAAAAATGAAATCAATGAAAACTTATTAAATTCACGAGCACGTCCTTTTTTAATTGGTCGACCGTCCCAATTCCGAACATTCTGATCTTTGTATCTATCAGATTCGTGTGTGATATACCAATTTGAATATTGTTCAATTGGATATCTTTTAAAACTTACAGTACCTTCAGTATTATAGTAGGATACAATTATTTCTTTTTCTTTTTGTTCTACGTCTAATAGCATTAGTATCCGCGTTTTTGACGTTGGACATTTTCTTCTGCTTTTGCAAAATAATAATTGTATGCTGTTTTTGCATCTAGGCCTATTGACGCTGCGTAATTCATAAAGAAGTGTAGGATATCAACCCATTCCATATATAATTCTTTAAGGTCACCCTCAGATAGATCTGAAACTTTCATTGTATCATACTTACCATGGTCTTTTTTCCATGGTTTCCATACTGCATTACCTGAACCATCATTAATACCGCCGAGTGCATCTGTCATTTCATGAATTTCATCAACAACCGCATGTGTGTTCATATGCCAAAAATTCATAACATCGCGGATTGACATGTCGTCAAATTTAACGCCGTATGTTTTTTCTTGCATGTTTTTTTGATGGGACATGATGTCCGCTAAGTGTGTTTTTGAATCGCCGTAAAAGTCATTTACTTCTAGGTCTTTGCATTGATTATCTATATTTGCCATATTATCCTAAACTAATGGGTGATTTTGATTTTACCCAATTTTTATTTCTATTTATTTGTAATTCGTATGTTTCGTCAGCTGTCTTGAATTTAATATTATCAAAGCCGTTATCAATTATATCAACAACCGGAGATGTTAAATATTTGTAAACTGATTTATTAGTAATGTTATTATAACCGTCATTCATTATCTTTTGCAATTCACTAAATGATAATGTTTGTAAATCAACCATAAGACTTCGACCAACGTCTATCTTATCATGCCTGGCCTGTATTCCACCCGAAGCTTCATTACAAGTAACCCAGTTGAGTTTAGCACCAGTGATAATGTCACCGTTACTTTTTATTAATTTAAAGTTTGTATCCATTTGTAATACTTTATATGGTTTTATTTATTTTTGTTTGCTGTAATTGTAAATATTAAAGAAATTATAAAATACGGCCAAAACAGCATAATAAAAAATCTATCGTAATTATCATACCCCTCATGCCCTATCATATCAGGGTGTCTTTTAAGCAAATAGTTATGGAATAAATCCAATACTGCCATAAATATAATTCCGGTCAATAAATAAATTGACATGTAATGTGTCCAGTTCATATTAATTTGATAAAGGTGCTTTAATACTTGGATGATATTTATAATCCTTTACTTCAATATCGAATTCACCATTTAATATATCAGTCATTTGTACTTCAATCGTTGGTAAATCGTAAACCTCTCTAGTTAATTGTTCTCTTGCTTGTTCAATATGATTCTTATATAAGTGAACATCACCTAAGTTTCCAATTAATTGATCTGGGATCATATTAACTTCCTCTGCAATTAAACAAAGTAATGTGGCGTATGATGCAATATTAAAAGGTAATCCTAAGAACGTATCTACAGATCTTTGGTTCCACATTAAAGAGATTGCTCTTTTTGGTATACCTTTATCATCCATAAAATTATCCCAATAACTCCGGCTCACTCCGAGCGCTGATATGTCCGTATGATGATATAGAGACCATCTCTCATTAAATGATAATTCTCTTGTATACATTTGGAATCCATAGTGACATGGTGGAAGTGTCATCTCTGGAAGTTCTCCAACATTCCAAGCATTAACCATTAACCTACGTGAATCTGGATTTGTTTTAAGTTCATTGATTAGGTTTTGGATTTGGTCTATATGTTTAGATTGTAAATAAGAACCTTCAGTGCCATCAGTATTACCCTCTAACCAAGTATCACCTTTCCAACTTCTCCATTGTTTACCATAGATAGGACCGAGATTTCCCCAATTCTTAGCAAACTTCCAATCTGATTTTATTTTATTGATAAATTCTGATTGTGTCATAACAGGATAAGGGTATGGTGAATCATCACAGTATTTTTTATAAGCATCGCCGTTCCATACATTACACCCATTA
>TARA_R110000803_G_scaffold7362_4_pt1 | contig 30406 bp, 36 predicted proteins | sample TARA_R110000803 | Tara Oceans TARA_R110000803 (sample SAMEA4397772) | marine metagenome | biome: Polar Biome; feature: [SRF] surface water layer (ENVO:00010504); material: water (ENVO:00002006), including particulate matter (ENVO:01000060) such as... | depth 5 m | reverse complement strand
GAAAGAATAGATGAAGTGATTAAAGAATTAGACCAAAACAAAGATGACGAAGAAAAATGTCCTAAAAAAGAACGAATTGCAGAATGAGGCACACAGAACTACCCAAAACAACAGATGAATGGTATCAATTAGGATTTGATGAACAAGAATGGGGATATCCGTTACTTGACCACGTATGGAAGAAACGAACAATATTTAATTGGTATCCAAAATATCCAAAGAAATATCAAAATGCTTATAGACTTGGACAATGGAGAGCATATGAAGAAGGAAAGTCATCCAGAGGTGAGAAACCATATTTTGATAAACCAAAACAAAGATGAGTAAAGAAGAATTAAATCAATTAGACAAATCTGAATTAGTAGATTTTATATATGACTATTGGGGTCAATTAAAAATCCAATGCGAATCTATGATTGGAGATACTGAGAACTATCTGATGAATGAGTTTGGGAGAACAAAAATGACTGAAGTGAATAAGTTAAGAAATATTTTACATTATAAATTAAACCAAAAAAAAGATGGATGAGAATGAACTAATAAAATGGCTAGGGGAATACAGAATGAATCTGTTATCCTTAATGGCTCAAGATAATTATGTAACCGGTAAACTTGATGTAATTAAAGATATATTAAGTAAACTTAGTGAAAATAATATTGAACAAGAAACCCCCGGATTTTGGAATCTAAACCAATTAGGTGGTGAGGATTATGTTGGCACATATAACTTACCTGTACAATACGGTGATTTATATAGAAAAAAATATCCTAACAATTTATATAACGTACCAGAAGAAGAGTTTAAGAATTGGTGTAGAGAAAATAACATAAAATTATTATTAATATTTACAAAAATAAAAGAAGATAGTTATGAAGTAAATGTAGACAATTTAAATTTTAAACCCAAAAACAAAGAAGATGGAAAGTTATAGATTATACGAAATTAAAATAGAAAACCTTGAAAAAGAAATAAACTCACTTAAAATAGAGCTTGGTAAACAAGACTTAATTAAATTGGGTTATAAAGAAGAAATCTCAAAGTGGAATAAAAAATATAAAGATTTGAAAAACCAAATGATGGGAAAAGATTAGTAAAATTATGAATATAGAACAAATTAACCAACTAGTAGAAGAATTCCCCAACGATGAGGAATTAGGTAAGGTAGTCAGAAAACTTTATTGGGAAACTAAAAAATTAGAACAATTTAAAAGTCCGAATCAATTACCTCTTTTTGAGGATGAAGATAATAGAAGTGACGTAATAATAGGATACGACTAATGAGATTAGCACTTATAGCCCACGACGGAAAAAAATCAGATATGGTCGCGTTCGTTATGAAACGTTTGGATTTTTTTAATAATGATAAAGTATCGTTAGTGACCACAGGAACTACAGGTAAAAAAATAACACACGCCGGTATAGATAAAGTAGAAGCCGTTAATAGTGGACCAATGGGTGGTGATGCCGAAATAGGAGCAATGGTTACTCGTGGCGAAATAGATGGGGTAATCTTCTTTAGAGACCCATTAGATAAACATCCACATGATGTCGATATCTCCATGTTAATGAGACTCTGTGATGTACACGACGTACCACTCGCAACAAACTACCAAAGTGGTCACATCATGATTAAATATTTTATTAATAAGTTAAAATAATATAGAATTAGACTTACGAATATTCTCCTCACCCCATAACGGTTGGAGATTTTCTAATGACCAACACTTAATAAACTCCTCATCACCCATTTCCTGTATGTTAAATGAACTTATAGGTATAATGTGGTCTAAGTGCCACTCCCCGTAATTATCCCACGTTAAATCGTCTGTAAATTGATTTTCTAAATGTTGAATCAGTTCCTCCTGACTATATGGTAATACGTCAAAGTAATGTTCGTTCTTATCCACATTACTCTCCTTTAATACCTGATATATTGCAGTCCTGAAATTAGAAATTAGTTTATAAAGGGGGTCCCTCGCTTTACGGTTCCTTTCGTAGTCCCTTTTGGTCTTTCTTATTTTTTCAATATTATTTTCACGGTATTCTTTTAGATACTCTTTACGATGTTCTTTATTGTTCTCATACCACTCGTTATACTTTTGATTTAAATACTCTTTATTCTTATTTCTCCATTTTTTATCCGCAACCTTTTTACCCCCAATAAATCTACGACCTGAAGGTCCCATTACCACCCCATTTTCTTTTAATATTCTGATAACGGTTTGTTTACTAACACCAATCTCTAAAGATATCGTGTGAGAACCCAATAAATCCTCATTATACATCTTTAATATTTTATTCAGTTGTTCTTCTGTTGGTATAAATTTTTTCATATACTATAAATATATAGTACTTTACCGAAAAACATATAGTTCACATATAAATAAAAAAAGGTCCCCAATAATGAGGACCTTTTTAGGTTATCTATTTTAAAGTTTTGATTATCTCAATTCTTTTAAATCGAATGTTCTAACACCATCTACAGTAATTCTGCCGTAAAAGCGGTTATTTACCATCTTCTTCGCGTATCTCGTCATAATTCCTTTAATCGGAGTGAAGTTGAATGGATTGTACATTGTAGGTGTCAATTGTAGTGGTACGTAAGGTGCGTAAATGTACCCCGTATCTAACAATGATGTTCCTTTATGTCCAATCAACACTTGATTCGCTGGGAAGTAAGGGTCACGGTACACTTGGTAACGTCCTGCAAGAGTTCCCACTCTTTCAATACCCATGTTATATTGGTCTTGCTCAGGAGACGCGTTAGATACGTGGAAGTATTCTAAATCGTCAAATATAGCTGAAACTTCAGAAGAAACAACAATCCAGTTAGCTCCACCTCTCAAAGTTGATTTGTGAATTTGTGCTGACAATTGGTTAATTGCTGTAATCAAAGTTTGGTTCCAATCTTTCTGAGTGTATGATGTTGTTTGAGAAATTCTTCTCCATCCGTTATAATCCCATCTTAGGTTCCATGCTGCACCTTTTCTAAGGTCTCTCAAGATTTCTCTATCGATTTCAGCCGCAACTTGTTCAGATAATAAAGCTGTTAATTCAGCTTCAGCATCGATGTTATGGAAAGCAGCGACATCTTGAGCTAACTCAGGAGACCACTGTGCTCTTAGTTTTCTTTCAGTAACAGATACTGTAACAGAATCCAAGTCGAAAGAAACTTCACCGATTTTATCTTCAAATTCTAATTCTTCGTAACGTCTGAATACAGCCGTGAAAGAAGTAGCAGTTGCTCCACTATTGATAGTTGCTCCTGTATACCCATCTAAAGATGTAGAATTACAATCAGCACATACCGGACAAGATAAATCAACTTCTAAGTAGATATGACCCTTAGAGTCACAAACGTTCTTGAAAGAACCTCCGTTACCTGTAGATGCCCAATTAGTTGTAGTTGTTTCACCGTACTGTACGATACCTGAACCATATTTTTGAGTTACAACTCTGAATAACAATGAACCTGTAGAAATTTCACAAGGTGTTGTCGATGCAGATAATCCAGCCGCTTTGATGATATGTAAATCAGATAAGAAAGATTCCGTATCCATTTCATTTCCATCAGGACCGATTAATTTTCCTGCTCCTGTATCAGTAAAACCTGATAATTTAACAATAACTTTTCTTACGTTACCTGTTGGTACCGCTGAATCAACTAATGTTCCATTTGACCAAGTCTGTACGTATGTACTAGCTGTGATAGCCGACCAACGTCCTTTAGAGTAGTCAAACAATCCTGCTGGGTCAAGACCCGGTGCGTTACCTTCGTAGAATAAATCGTAAAGGTTCTTAGCGTAAGCTCCAGCTCCTTCATATCCTGCGTTAGGGTCACCTGGGTAATTACCCGGAGAACCTACAGGTGCGTAATGGTCACCTGATTGGTTAGCCGTTCCACCTGAGTACCCTTGAATTTTAGGTACAAAGTAAAACAATTTACCAATTGGTAAGTTCATAGCTTGTACTGATACGATTTCATTCGCTAGTAATTTTGAAAATACACGTCTAACGATAGGAAATACAACAGTTTCAAATGCTCCTGCTGAACCTGCGTCAGATGCTTCATTTATTAGGTGAGACGCTTGATTCTCATATAACTGAGCTACGTTCTCTTTTAAGTGTCCTTTAAGACCTTCTAGGAATCCTAATTTATCCCATTTGTTAATTGTGTCTTCTTTGATAACCTTCAAGTGTTTTAACCCAATGTTACCAACAAGACCTGATTCTAATAATGCTCCCATTTTTTTGGTTTTTTATTTTTAGTTTTATTTATTTATTATAATTTTGACATTAAATCTTTCATTCTCAAGAACTGTGGATTTTCATAAGTCTTAGATTCAATCAAATTTTGTGATGAACCTGTAGAAAGATTCTTATCGATAGTTTTACCGATAGATTCGTTCATTGGTTTTGAATTTCCATTGTCCGTTGACAATTCATTTTTAATAGTCCTATATAATCCTTTAGATTCCTTAATCGTATCAACGTTATCAAATCTTCTTAAAATGTTAATTTTTTCAGTTTTAGAAGTTGAATGTTCTGTGAACAATCTTGTTGAGTACGCTAAGTTAGAATTGAATATTGCCACTTCATTTAATTTATTTCTAAATACATTAAGTGCTTTTCTATACTCTTCATTCTTTTCTCTAAGGACTTTCAATTCTCTGGTATTGGTATTTTCAACTCTAATGTTTCTTGGTGCCGCTTTTGGTTTGTTTAAACCTTTACGTCCCCAATATTTACCATTACCAAGCGTTCGTGACGCCTCTTTTGTTTCTTCTTTTGAGTAGTGACCTTCTCTTGTTTCGAAATGTGCGTCATCTCTACGAGACTTAGATTTTCGTTTTTTGGTACCTTTGAAATCTTTCTTTGAAATTTTTCCGTCTTCCATACCTAAACTTTCATCTTCTTTGTCGTCATATCCTTGACCTTCTTTGAATTCGAATTTCGCTTTACCTGTTCCCTTTTTAGGGTCAGCCTTTTTCATCTTCGTATTGAATCCTTTACTGTTAGGATTAGACCCATACGTGAATTTAGGTTTTGATTCCTCTAATGTTTCTTCGAGGTCAATCTCTGTAAACTCATCTTCGTCTTCTTCGTCGAATTCTATTTCATACATGATTTCTTCTTCGACATCCATTTCTTCTTCGTCAGATTCCATTTCATCTTCTTCGATTCCACCATATGATTCATCAAAAACTCTTGAAACTATATCTTCAATAGATTCTTCATCAAAAACTTCGTCTTCCTCTTCGTCTAATTCGATTTCCGAATCAAATTCCAAGTCTTCTTCCAATTCGATTTCAATCTCTTCTTCACCTTCACCAACAATCATATATTCTTTTTCGTCGTCTTTTAAGTTAATATTACCTGCGTCATCTTGTGTTACCACAATATTATCATCAGGACCCATTAAACTAAAGACACGTAGAATTTCATCTTCATCGTCAATATCAGTTAAGTCGATAGTTTCTTCATCATCATCATCCATACCCAACCCTAAGGCTTCGATGTCTAACGATAATTCGTTTTCTAATTCGTCGTTATCATCATCCATATCAAATTCAAGTTCTTCAGACTCATCGTCATCAATACCTAAATCATCTACGTCTAATTCCATTTCAACCTCTTCATCTTCCTGTTCGGAAAGAGATTCTTTTACTAAATCACTGATTTCTTCTTTCATCGTTGAACGAAGTATTCCTTTTGCGTTTTCGGCTAATACGTCCTCTAATCCTTTGATTTGAGTGATAGCGTCTTCTACTAATGATTTTTCTTTTGCCATTAAATGTTTTTTTATTTTATTATAAATATACGAGTTTACTAAAAAATACCTTTTTACGGGGTTTTACTATTAGCACTCTCTATACCATGATAAATATAGCGTTATAGCATAAAAAAAAGTGTGATTGTAAAAAACCACACTTTTTTATTTTTTTAATTAGATAAACCTTACTCGATTACCTCATCAATTTTACTTTCAACAATTGCCGTTATCCTCCAATCCATACTGTAAGCCTCAAAAACCTTAGTTACTTTAGCTTCTATGTCCGTAGGGTTATACCCGTGTACTAATTTCTCTTCTCTTAATTTTTTTACTTTTCCTGTCTCAGTATCTACTGAATCTAATGCTATTTTCGCAACAAAATACTTTTCTTCCATTTTTTTTATTTTTTAATTATTTTTTTATTTACCTAAATAATCGTCTAATTTTTTCATTAAGTCAAGTGATTTGTTACCTGTTTCACCAACTTGACGTTCAACTTTAACTTTATTTTCTTCCTCTAAGTTCTCATCATACTTATCTTTATCCTCAGGATTTAAGAAAAGATACGCTCCCGGAGTAGATGGTGATGACACTAAGTCAAAACAGATTAATTCAAAATCGTCTTGAACTTCGTTCTGTTCCCCCACTTTTTTAAGTGAACCTACACCTCTTGAAGATATACCTAATGTAACACCTTGTCTAAGGTAGTTAGCCGCCATATCACCTTTAGTAGATACTATACCTCTCTCATGGAATCCCGGAGATGTAAGTAACTTTATCTTACCCATTAAAACATTGTCTTCCCACCACACTTCTGTGATTGAATGTGAAACTCTGTCTAAATCTATTAAAGATGATTCAGGGTGATTTAACTCTGAAAGAGCAATTCCCTTATCAATCATCTTCTTATAGTTTATCGCTTCTCTTTTTAATATTTTTTCAGGGTACGTTCTACCATTCCTATTTGGAGTATTATATTTTTGTAATACTGCGTAGAACTCGAAAGGTTTGGAGTGGTCCATCGTCTCATTTGACTCCTTCAACATTATGTTATTTCTTTCCTCTTTAGGAGATATGTGACCAGCGTCCATTTCAATTAAGATACCTGTACCTATTTCGTTTTCTTTTAAAATTCTTAAACCCATTGTGTTAGTTTTAATTAATAAATATTAAGTAATACCTGTTTCTGTTAAAACTTTTTCTTTATTATTTGATTTTGTTAGATGAAACTCAAAATATTTATTATTGTTGAACTCATATTTGAATATATTATTAACGATTTCTTTTAAATTTTCTCTTATCTTCCTATCCCTAAAATCTAAAACATTATCAGTTAAGAATAATGTTATTTCTAAACTTAGAAATGATTTTTTACCTTTATATATACCACTGTATCTCAAATCAAAATCAACAATAAACTTTTTACTAAAAATATCGTCCTTTATTGTTTCTAAAACTAAATGTTTTACTTTCCTACTCATATTAAGAACAATACGTTCCCAATTATCACTATCTTCTTTTGGGTTAACCCAAGTATGTAGATTTAGATATAAAGATTTCAATTCTACTGAATCTACAGTCCCATACATGACTTTTGCCCGTTTGTAACCGGTTATTTTTGCTGTTTTTCCTTTTTTCATTCATTTAAAATATGTTTTGTTTATTTTTAATAATGATAGGTATATTTATGGTTATAGTCAAAAATATAAAATCAAATGTTAATTATAAAGGTAGATAAACGTAAAGGAATTGAAAAAGCTCTTAGGGAATATAAGAGTAAAGTTATTAAAACTCGTCAGAGTAAAGAAATAAATAAACGTAAAGAGTTTGTTAAACCATCAGTAATTAAAAGACAGGAATTAAATAAGGCAAAATACGTTGAAAAAAAGTTTAAGTCGGATAATATTTAATCCCAAAACCAATCCACCTTATTAAAGTAGTGACCTCGAGTATATTCTCTAAATAACATAATACCATCTTCAGTGGTCTCTTTTATATATTTAAATAATTCTTCCTCAAAGTTATCATCAGACTGAAGTCTATCATGACCTTCCCAAGTGGGGTGGACCCATACTGTGTAATCGAAATTACCATTACCAATGTCTCTACCGGAAACGTTAATTTCGTTAACAGGATACTTACGTTTGACCATCCTGTTTAAAAAACTATTTAATTGTTTGGTAAGACCGACTTCCATCGTTATAGGTTTTCATTTAATTTGGTTAACTTATAATAACCTAATTTCGTAAAAGATTCTGAAGTTAATTTAGTCATAGTTTCTTTGACCTTATTTTTTACCTCAACATCAACTTCCTCAATAATAACCGAATTTAATTTTCCAATAGCCTCAGATTTTAAAGTTTCAAACTTTTCTTCCAAAACTTTTTCATCTTCAGTTAAAATTGACATCAATTCTTTTTTATCACTTTCATTTAATGATTCGATATATTTTTTAGCAGTACTATTAACTATATTAACCATAGACTTAAAAGGTACGTTACCAGCGAAGGTTGATTCGACAACAACAACAACTTCCTTTTGTAAATTTTCGGAAATAGTTTTTCTAACTTCTATTTTTGAAGTAATATTTAAAACGTTATTAGAAAATAAAGTATCAATATCTTCATATATGTTTTTAGAATTAGTATTTGATACCCACTTATTTAAACCACTTAGACTTTTCGTATCAATCTTATTAATGGTATTTTCATAAATGGTAACACATTCGTTAATATATGAATCGACAATATCTTTAGAAAGACCTTTATTTGTTGTTAGGCCGTCGTAAAGGTAAAACAATTTACTTACGTTTTTATTTTCTAAAACATATTTCTTGAAGTTTTTAAATTCTTCTTTAAATGTTTTAGTTTTATATGACTCTAATAAAGTCTCTTCAATTTTAGATTTTAGTATACCAAATTTCATAATTCTTGTTTTTTGTTTAATATAAATATTAGCTTTTCATTACTTTTTGCAATTCTTTTTCAATTTCACCCAAAGAATTACTTCCTTTAGATAAATCTATAAAAGAATTTGAGCTAGTTATGTCGTCATTTTCTAATAGAATTTTTAAATTATCTCTATTAAGTGATTCCATTGGATTGACATCACCACCTAAATCACCACCTAAATCACCACCTAAGTCTCCACCTAAATCTCCACCTACATCCCCCATTCCACCATCAGGTGATTCAGGAGGTACGACTTCAGAATTTTGAGTGTCACCAGTTTTAGTACCGTATAATTTATCTATGTTATCAAATACTCCGGTATGTGTAATAATTGTAGGGGTATTCATTAATTCAGCACCAACAGCTTTTTCAACACGTTGTTGTTGTAAATCTAATTTAATTTCTTCATCTGAGAACCCTAAAATATTTTTCTTAGCCCAAGATACGGAAACAGGTGCAATACCTTCAACGGGCATAACAGCGTCTTTGTATAAAAGAACCTTTTCTTTCCACACATCAATCTTAAGTAAATCAGCTTGTGTTGATGGATTTGTTAAACCTAACGTAAAGTTAGATAACTCATCTTCAAATCCTAACAAGAATAAGTGTACTATCGCAACCTTATTTAACTCGGCAATCATAGAATTCTGTATTCTATTAATCGTTCTAGCAAATCTAATATCTTGTAATGAAAGATTTTTACCGTCACCGACAACTTCCTCAAAACCTAAAAAGGCTTTAGGTACTCTAAGAGCGGTTAACAATTTCTTTTGAATATATTCTATATCCGCAATTTCTGATAAGTTAGTTGCTCCCGGTAAAGTATCTATAGGGTTAGGTGCGTTAGGGTCTCTAACAGGTATGAAATAATCTTGGTCAACCGCCATTTGGTTGAATCTCATATCAACATTACCATTCTTAGGGTCCGTTACTTGGTCTCTTTTAAATTTATTGGCAACACGTTGTACATACGGTTCAACATCCTTATCATCCATATTACCTACGAAAACTTTAAATACTCTTCGTTCAGGTGCTCTTGAAGTTCTATAGATTAACATTGCGTCTTCAGAAAGTAATAATTGTTTCCAAATACGTCTAGCTTTCTCCAACATAGAGGTACCGTAAGGTAATTTTCTATCATCACCTAATAACCTAAAGTGAGCAACTTCCCAAGATTTAAATTCCATATCTTTGGATTTCCACTTAAACCTTAGATTTTTATTTTCACTAGTTTCATCGGCTTTAACATTAGAATTAGCACTAGTCATAGTACCTTCTAAACGTTCGATTTCTATGTTTGGTAATTGATTACACCCGACAACACCTTTTTCAGAATCTAATTTTAAATATACAAAGTTATCACCATATTTACAGGTGTTTCTAGTCCACATAGGTAGATTCGTTGGGATATCTAAAACATTATTAAATAAATCCGACAAAATTCCTTTTATCCTTTTAGACTCAGAATAAATTTGTAATACGTATCCATTTTGGTCGGCGGTTGTTGATTCTTCACCATAAATGTCCAAAGCCGCTGAAATTTCAGGAGTATATTCCATAGATTCGTAATCATAAAATGACGCCAATCTAGTCGGTTCATAATAAACGGCTTGAGTGTATAGATTATTTTCAATTTTAGTCCATTGGTTAGATAGATAAAATGATTGTTGAGCTTGTAATTTTTCTTTTTCGTACTCATCTTTAGAAGTAGTCTTTAGTAACTGCTTCTTATCTACTTTATATGTTGGATAATCTTGATTTAATTGGGCATCCGGACCGAATGTTTTATTCAGCCTTTGCCAAACCGTCATATTATCTTTATTTAAATTATTTTCCATACGTCTAATTTAACTTTTTTTAAAAAGAATTAAATACTTACTTTCCACCCTTATTACCTTTATTTGTATTATTAGGCCTATTATTATTAATTTCTGAGTTAAGTTTATCGACCTTCGAAGTACTAATACCTTGTCCCGGAACGATTAACTTACTTCCATTAAATATTTTATCTGTTTTTTTTCTACCAATTCTCCCCATAGTTATTTTACTATATAAATATTACCTACTACCAAATAACCACCCATACTTAATATAATCCTCTTTACTCACACCTTGTCGATTTCTATTCATATCGATATTCTGATTCATATTGGGCATGACCGGATTAAATTCCAATTTTTTAACCGCATCGTCATTATTACTAACAGACCAAGAATCAATCATTGCTTTAGTTTGTTCCGTAACTTTAGTTAATTTACCAAAGGACGATTCTCCTACGTAAGTACACATAGCTATAGACATAATTAAATCATCGTGATGACCTTTTTGGTGGTCAGGTCGACCATTGATGTAAATAAATGTATTCATCTCATCATATAACCTAGAACTATATATTCTAAAATCGTGTCTCATAGACTCCTCAAATGATGAAATTATTTGAACACGTTTATTATTAAAATTTAATCCCGGTATTTTTTCGGCTGATTTTGGGACATATTTCCACTTATTCGAAGTATCAATACCGTCAACATATAAATCCTTATATCCCATCTCCTGTAATTTTCTAGCGGTCGCAACTCCCATACCACCTGTAATATCAATAACAACAAATGATTTATACATATTAGCCCACTTAAAGGCAATTTCGGCTATCACATCAGGTGGAACTTTACCAACATATTCTAACACTTGTTCTCTGGCGTCGAAGTCAATGATTTCAATCGAACTAAAATCTTCACTATCACCACGACTAACATCAATACCCATAATGTATTTATGCCCGACTACAGGTTCCTTCCAAATCCATAACATATTACCCATCATTTTATTCTGAGGTTCTCTTACGTGATTTTCCTTTATATCTTGTAATAAATTAGAATCGAATACATTATCTCCCGAACCTAAAAAACTACATTCAATCTCCTGAGAAACTTTACGTTTATCATACTTAAGTTTTTTAACCATACTCTCAAACCATGATGAACTTGTCTTATAACCTTCAGATATTAACTTATCCAAATCCGTATAATTACGTTCCGACGGTTTTAAATCTGACCAATCAATAATATCATCCTCACTATATTGTTCTTTATTTAACAAATAATGTATAATATTATTAGTTTTAACCATATATAAATCCTTAGTGTATCTAGGGTCTCGGTACCAATACATTTCAGAAATTTTGAATTCATTCATCCCTCTATTGGATTGGTCGTATATTTCATAATAAATTTGGTCAAACCCGTTAGGTGTTGACACAACAATTACTTTACCCCCTGTAGATAGAGATGCCATACACGCAGCCCAAAAGTCACTATCGGCCTCAATAAAAGCGGCCTCATCAAATATTAGTATGGTGGGTGTAAAACCCCTTAAAGCATCCTTAGATGTTGCAACAGCTTTAACTTCACAACCATTAGTTAATTTAAAATGTTTTTGAGAATTCTTATCAAGTGAAAAGTCAACACCTAACCAAGAGGGCCATTGACCTATAAAAGACCTAATTTTATTAGCCATCTCTTGAGATGTATCTAATTTATTGGCAATAATGAGGACTTTTTCCGGTTCAGTTTTTTTAGCGAAAACCAATTTCTTAGAAGCCCAACCTGCGGTAACCGTAGTTACACCAGCTTGTCTATATTTTAACGCTATATTTTCGTTATAGTCTTCATAATCATTTACCAACGATTCTTGGTCCGGAAATAACTCTAAAGGTACGTATTTCTTAACCGTATTATCGTATGTTTCTAAATACGTCTTTAACGCATATGGGGTACTTTTCTGACACCTTACATATTCGACTAATATTTGTTCCTTTGTTAAGTTGGCCATTAATCATGATTATTTTGTTTTTATTGCTAGACACCCATCGGGTCATCATCATCAGTCGGCATATCAATACCTAAACTACCTAAGAATCCACCTAAATCCGGCCCCTCATCTTCGTCTTCGTCATCATATTTACCCATTGCATCATCGTAGTCCTCTTGTTTGAGTTCCTCAACGATTTCATTAACCAATCTCTGTATGAAATCTTTACCTCTTTTATCACCACTTAAAATAAGTTTAGATATTTTTAAGAACTCCTGAGCGCTTAACTTAGAAAATCTAAAAAATAAATAATGTTGTAAATGTTTTTTACCCTCCTCATATAACTCATCGGGATAAGTCTCCGTAAATTTCTCCCAAAATACTGGACCTAATCTTGAATCCCATATTTCTGAAGGTAATGTATCTTCAGCACCTAAAACCATTTCGGCTTGTCTAGGGTCATCAGGTAAACCATGAGTTCCAAAAACTTCATAGACACCTTTAACTAATTCGTGAACCAATAGTGGGAAAGTCATTGCTCTCGCTTTAACTGTTGGTGGGTCAGTTTCATCGTCAACTTCACTCTGACCTGCTTGTCCACCTCCGCCACCGGCCATACCTTCCATATCAGGATACAACCAATATAGATGTTCCATTAATGATTGGTTGATACCGTATAAGTTTAATAACTCAGGGTCAACATTATTTAATTCTTCACCAACTAAAACATACATATGACCACCTTTAAAGGCCGCCCCCTGTATCATTGAATTAATCAACCTTCTTTTAGCTTTTTCTAAGTTAAATTTTTCAAATTCATCCACAAAATCCTCAAGTTCTTCTGAGTGTTCTTCAGCCTCATCATTAGCCTCTTTAAAAGCGTCTTCTATTTCGTTATCATCAAATTCTTCACCTTTAGTTTTCATACCTTCAGCGGCACCCATAGGTTGCATAACTAATTTAGCGTCAAACTGTAACGAACCTTCAGGGATACCCATCTCTTTAACGATTAGTTCAACCGCTAAGTTTTCTAAATATTCTTTGTTTTGAGACTGAATCGTCATAATTTTTCTCATACCGTTCATAATTGAACCCATAAGATTCATAATAGGATTATCGCCTTGAATCATCTGAGTATCACCTAAATAACGTCTAACTTTCTCAACCGAATCTTTAAACCTCTTAGATGAAACTAATTCAACAAAATCTCTATCCCCATCTGGTAATGCTGGATGTTCTTTGTATGGTGTTTTCTTATCCGTGATTTTTTTTTCAATTCCCGGTTCCATTCTTTCAGGACCATCGTAATCGATTGGAGCTTCCTTAATCAATCTATTAAGTAATTGTTTCTCATTCTTAGTTAGACCTTCTTTAACCAATTTATTTTTTAATTGGTTTTTAACCCTTATTTTTTTTTCCATTTTAACATTTAAACTCATTTTAATACTATTTTAATTTTACCCCTATTTTATTAAAACTTAACCATTCAGGTATATCGTTTTTTTCAGCTTTAGGAGCCGGTTTAGGTCCCGGTTTAGGTTTATATGGTGTTGAGGGTCTTTTAGGTTTTGTACCTGGCTTAACCGTAGGTCTAACCGGTGATATCTCAGGACTCTCACTTACTAAACTAATAAAGTCTTTTTTACTTATTTTAGTAGGGAGGTGTTTTTCTACTATTTGAATTAACTTTCTCTCAATTATAGATTCAAATTTTAAATTCTCTTTAGTTTCTTTCTTTTTTTTCTTTTTAGGTAGACCTTTTAGTTTTGTATTAACAAAATCCATAACATCTTTCTTAGACATTTCTTTTGCAACGTCACCCGCTTCACCTTCTTTTGGGGTATCCCCATCTTGCATTGACTTAACCACACCAAAGAACTTTTGTTGTTGTTTTGAAACCGCTTTCTCTTGCATTTCACTTCTATTGTTGTCCGAATCATCATCCATACCATCAGGAGCCATATCGTCCTCATCATTTGGGGGTAGTTGTCCGGTTATTTTTCCCATAGCCAAATCACCTAAAGCATTAGATGATGTTAGATTTTCAGAAACATCATTTTTTATCTTTGAGTTACCAAATAACACGTTACCTAATCTACGAATATCGTCACTTGTTGGGTTAATATTTTTTAATTTATCTGAAAGGGAACCTAATTTATCCTTTATATCAGTTTTATTTAATTTATCCGCTATTTTAGTAGTACCTTTAGAGACAATTTTTGAACCAAAATCATTTACCATTTTTCGGGCTTCCGGATTTTCTTGATAATATTTTAATAATTTAGACCCTACCATTTTAAGTCCGTCCACATATATATTCTCATCTAATTCATTATATATCTCTTCATCATCGCCAAATTCATTATTCCAAGCCTCTAGCTCCTCATCTTCAACCGCCGGTTCAAACATTTTAACTAACATATCAAATTTTTCCTTAAAGTAACTTCTTAAATAACCTCTTTTAGCGTGGTCAATCAAACCTTCTCTATCAGTTTCGTATTCTTCCCAATCATCCCAATAATAATCAACAGCCTCAGATGCTGCCTCTTCAAGATTAGAATCAAACGGACTTGGCATTTCATTAGGTTTTCCTAAGTATTCATGTATAGTTTTATTAAAATAACCTTGGTCAGAACTACCCCAACCATGTCCACCTTCTTCAGACATTTCCCCTTCATTAGGTTCCGCCATGACTTTTCCGTCAGAACCTTTTTTAACGGTATAACCTTTAGGTGATGGAGGTAAAGAACCACCATCGTCACCAATTTGGTACTGGGTTTTTGTTGAGGTAACCGGATTAACTTGTTCCATTAACCTACTATGTAAAACATTTATCTGTCTTTCAGTCATAGACATTAAATTTTTAGTTTTAAATCCTGCCTCAGCTAACTTTAAAATTTTTATATTATTTTTCATATGTAATATTTTTTTCGTATTCTAAAACGAAATCTCGTTCGTATAATTTATCTTTAATTATTTCTTCGGTGTCTCCAAATCTGAAAACCAATCTTTTTTTGTTGGTAAAATCGACATCACCACTTTCATCTTCCCAAGATAATGCAACAACATCGTCCATAGCATCAATCATAGAAAAATAATCTGAGTTTTGGATAGTTGTGAGAGTTACGTTATCGTTCTTCAACCAACCAACTTTTATTATTAAATCTAAATTGGGGGGAGCCGGATAACCATTAGATGGTTTTGATTCCCAGTTCTCCCCCCAAATATCATTAATATTCTCAGAAAATATAAATTCGTATATGTTATCACCCTTATAATCCGGACCTAGTTCATTTACAAATATTAAATAATTCATTATATAACCATACCCTTAGACGAGATTCGGTATTGTCTGTCTCTATTTTCAAAGACCAAATTACCTTTATTCGTTTTACCAATTAACTTAGCTTTAGGGTTTTCTTTTAAAAACTTAATTGAGGCAACTTCCTGTGATATACTTTCTGAATGTTTTCTCGCGTTTTTAGTATTAACTTTCTTACTGTTCTCAATTTTCTTTTCACCCTCATTAACAACGAAGTATTTTTTTAAAACTGAATCAACTTTAGATTCTGAAAATATAGTTTCAATCATATCTCCAACCTTTTTAGTCATTTTAGACTCTACACTTTCTTCTTTTCTGTATCTTCTACTATCTCTGTGTTTTTTAGCGTCATATCTAGCATCTCGTTTTAAATCCTCAATTTGTGAGTAATCGTCTTCAGCAGCATCTCCAAAGTAATTACCATCATCTTCTTTCATTTCTGAAAATTCCTCAGAAGAATCATCAAAATCTATCACATCATCATCTTCAAAATCAATCTCAGATTCAGATTCTGTATCATCCTCAAAGTCCATCTCATCTTCAGATTCATAATCTTCAAATTTTTCTAATATATCTTCTTTATCATCATCATTTAAAGAACTTAAATCTACAGCCGATAAAATTGAGTTAATAACGTATTTAACGTCTTTTGACGACATTTGGTCACCTGAATCTAAGAAACTTCTTATCTTCTGACCTAATTTACCCGTTAACTTTTGAATAACCTTAAATGACACTTCTTCATCATTTTCAGATTCCTCATCTTCTATATCTTCATCTTCCATAGATATATCTTCATCTTCCATAGATATTTCTTCATCTTCAATACCCATATCTTCGTCACCTAAGTCCATAGGTAAATCCGTATCTTCACCACCTAAATCCATAGCGACATCTTCCATATCTGAAATTGGTTCTTCAACCGGTGCTGGTGTTGGTGTCTTTAATGTGTATTTTTTATTAGATTGTTCATATAATGAAATTTCTTCATCATGACTTTCATTAACATTAATTTCTCTAGCAATTAAATTTAATCTTTTAAAGGCTTTAGAATACGATGAATAATGTTTTCTATTTTCCATACGGTCAAGATACACAGCATCATCTATAGATTCTGTTAAACTTCTTTTAATTACATACCCTACTTTTTCTTTTGAAATTACATATGTATGTCCGTCGGCTAGTGTTTTACTATAAACCGATTTTTTATCTTCATTGATTGTTGTAGGTTTAACTTCATTGTATCGAGCAATTTCCATTATACGGGAAATTTTGTCAATACCTTCTAATTTTTCACTACCTATAGGTTTTAGTCCTGCCATTTTTTTTTCTTATTTAAAATAATTATTTATCTATAAATATACGAGGAATGAAAAATGTCCTCATTTATATTTTATTTTATATTATCACCCCTATTTCAAATAAGGTTACTTTGATTTTGTTAATTCCATGTCCATCTCAATTAATGTCAACTCATCGTCAATATATTTCCTTTGGAAATCAAAAATTTTACCGATATACCCATTTCGCCTTAATGCTTTAAATACAAGATTCTCATCTGAATATTCCCCACCTTCTTCTAAACCACAACTACGGAATTTTTTTAGTTTGTCTTTTAACATCCTAACTTTATCGGTCATTTCTTCTATAGACCCGTCTTTAATGTTATCTAAAATAGTGTCGATAGTTTCCATCCATCGTTTACTCTTTTTAGTAATTGATTCTTTATCAACTGAATGATTACCATCATTTGATGGTTTAACCACCCATTCGTCAAATAGGACTGAATACACACCACTACTAGCGTGAGGCTCATTCTCATTTTGAACGTATAGTTCAACTTCATAACCGTATATCGATATATCGTGTTCTGAATTAAATAGAGTTTTCTTTAACCTAAAAAGTTCATCATATAAAGGTTTCCCAGTTTCACTAAATTGTTCGAAGTCCGCTAATATATGTAAATCAACATCAGAATATTCAGACCAATTATAATTAGATAACGAACCGGTCATAGTAATATCGCTTATAATTAAATCGACACCTAAAAATTCCATAAACTCATAAGAGATATCCAATAACTTTTCTCTAACGTCGTCATCTAATTTCACATCCCCATTTTTAGGCTCATCCCAAATCTTAGGGTTTAATTCATCCCTTAGTTTGAAACTTCTAATAATTTTCTTTAAATCCCCCATTAACTATAAGTACTTTAATAATTGGTTAATTACAATTTTACGTATTTAAACGTTCTCCCTATATTCGAGTTGAAGAATTTGCCCTGTGATTCGGACATTCTAAATTGAGTGTAAGTTTTGTGAGGTACGTCAGAGTACTCGTAACGAGTACCGTTTTTAAATTCTACGATTACTTTTTTTGTTGCCGTATCGTATTCAGTCTTTTTTAAATTTGATGAGTCAATCTCGTTGAATATTTTGGTTCCCTCTATAATTTCTTTTTTAATCGCCATTTTTTGTTGTATTTAAATCTTAGTTTAGTGGTGTTTTATCGTCAATTCTTTGTAGAATTACTGTAAGATACTCATTAAACTCATCAAAATCAATATCGAATATTCCTTTTAAATCAAAAAATAATTTATTTTGTTCATTACTAAATCTCTGAAAATTTCTCATAATGTCATTTGGGTAATACGGTGGTTTTTCTAAATCTTTCTGAGACCACCCTTCTCTAATGAATGCTAATCGTAAAGCATAATATATATCAACAATGTCTTTAGATGTGATTTCAAGGTATTTTGGTATGAGGTTTTTTTTATCCATAATTAAATTATTGTTTAAGATTTTTTTCTTCTATTTTCTGAACTCATAGTTTTTGTTTTAACATAAATATAAATAGTCGGTGTTTTACTAAATGTAATAATTTTAGTTTGATAATCTAAAAAATTTGAGTACATTTGTAAAAACAAACATAACATATGATAGAAGAAGCAGATAACGGAAGTAGAGAAGAGAAGAAATCTCACTCAGATAGTTCAACACCGGTATTAGATAATTTTAGTAGAGACTTAATTAAATTTGCTGAAGAAGGTAAGTTAGACCCTGTAGTTGGTCGAGAAAGAGAGATTACTAGAATTGCACAAATACTATCCCGTAGAAAAAAAAATAACCCTATTATATTAGGTGAACCCGGATGTGGTAAAACAGCTATAGTCGAAGGTCTTGCCAATATGATATATAATGGTGATTGTCCAAGAAATTTGATGGATAAGAGAATCGTTTCATTAGATATGGGTTCTATCGTTGCGGGTACAAAATATAGGGGTCAATTCGAAGAAAGAATGAAGGTAATCATTGAAGAAATTCAATCAGACCCAAATATAATCCTATTTATCGATGAAATTCATACTATTGTAGGGGCAGGAAATTCGTCAGGTTCATTAGACGCTTCCAACATATTCAAGCCGGCATTGGCCAGAGGTGAAATACAATGTGTGGGGGCCACTACTTTAGATGAATATCGAAAAAACTTTGAAAAGGATGGTGCTTTGGAGAGAAGATTTCAAAAAGTCATTGTTGACGCATCAACTAAAGAGGAAACTTTAACAATTCTTACTAATATTAAAGATAAGTACGAGGATTATCACAAAGTAATCTATTCTGATGAAATTCTAAAACTATGTGTGGATTTAGCAGATAGATATGTGACAGATAGAGAATTCCCTGATAAAGCTATTGACATCATTGATGAGGTTGGGGCGAGATGTCAAGTTGACGTTAAATTACCTGAAATAATTGAACGATTAAAAGTTAGGGCTCATACTATAAAAAACGAAAAAATGGATGTGGTTAAGAAACAAGATTATGAAAAAGCCGCAAACCTTAGAGATAAAGAACGTAGAATTCTTCACGAATTAGAAAACGAGAAAGGGAAATTTGAGGTTTCCTTAGAAACAAATAAAAAAATAGTACCAGTTGATTTAGTTTATGAAGTGGTGTCGAATATGACTAAAATCCCCATTAGTAAATTAAATTCCGACGAAACTAGACAATTAACCGGATTAGAAAACACTTTAAATAAAAAGGTTATTGGGCAAAGTGAGGCGGTTAAAAAGATTTCTAAATCAATTAGAAGAAATAGGTTAGGTATTAAGGACCCAAATAAACCAATAGGTTCGTTCATCTTTTTAGGTTCAACAGGTGTTGGTAAAACTCATTTGGCTAAAGAACTCGCTAAAGAGATGTTTGGTAGTGTTGATAGTATGATACGTGTCGATATGTCGGAGTATCAGGAAAAACACACAATTTCAAGACTTATAGGTTCCCCTCCGGGATATGTTGGTCATGACGAAGGGGGTCAACTTACGGAACAAGTTAAGAATAAACCTTATTCGGTTATTTTATTTGATGAGATTGAAAAAGCAAATAAAGACATTTTTGCAACTTTATTACAGGTCTTAGATGATGGTCATTTAACCGACGGTTTAGGTAGAAAGATTAATTTTAAGAACTGTGTCATCATAATGACATCCAATATAGGAGTTAAAAAACTTCAAGACTTTGGGAGTGGTATAGGGTTCCAAACAGGGGATAATAACTATATTGAGGAAGAAAGAAGGGCCGACACACTTAAAAAAGAACTTAAAAAGTTTTTCGCACCTGAGTTCCTGAATAGGATTGACGATGTAATAATATTTAATTCATTAGGTAAAGATGAGGTTAAACATATCATACAATTAGAAATGGATAAACTCTCTGTTAGATTAAGTGAAATGAAATATTATATCGAGTTTGATAAAACAATAATTCAAATGTTATCCGAGATAGGTTATGATACCACATACGGAGCAAGACCAATTAAAAGAGCAATTCAGGATAAATTAGAGGACTTTATATCAGAAGAAGTTTTAGTCGGTAATATAACCGTTGAGGAAAAATACACCTTAATATCTAAGGATAGTGAGGTTAAGATTAAACCTAAACGAGGACGTGTAACAAAAAAAGGGGGTGAATAACCCCCCTTTTTCTTTGTGGTTAGGTTTATTTGTTGTATATTTACAGTATGACAAACAAAATAACATATATATTAATACTTCTACTATTCTTAAGTGGTAAAAATAATGATGGGTACCTATCAAAAGGTGTCGAATCTGAAATTTTAACAGAATTAAAATATAATGTGTTTATAATTAAAAAAGGTGAGATGACTTTTAAGGTTTCTGAAAAAAAACCTGAGTCGTCTGACTTCTACATCAACAGTAACTTTTTTACCTCTAAAAACCCAATAGGGTTAGTTGTAATTGACGGTAAACGAAAAAGTAAACGAGTTAAAGGTGGTGGGTTTTTCTACGTTAAAAACAACAAACCCTACGTCAAAAGTAAAACCTGTCCGACCACAACGGAATACTCATCTCAAACTATATTATGGGGAATTGATAACGGTAAACCTAATGAACGTTTATTCAGAAAATCTCACGCTAAATTAAAAAGATACCGAACCTTAATGGGTCAAACCAAAGATGGTGATATAATTATAGTATCATCTAACAGAATGGGTTTAGTTACGATTGAAGAAATTGTGAAGTTTTCAATCAAATTCAATATTGTTGACGGTATATTATTAGATGGTGGCACATCGGTTGATTATAAATTCAAAGATAATACCCAAACAATTTCCTTTATGTCGGTTCCTTTAGGTTTGAAGAGTCCTTTAGATATTAAAGAACCTACAACTTACATTTACGGTAATTTCAATTAAAAACAGTTTAATTTTTTATAATAACCTGCAACTTCCTCTACGTAACCATGTGTCGATATATTGACACCATCCCACCTTTCAGTTTTATAGTTAGGTATGTAATTTTGAACTATCTTATCGGTTACTTTATATGTCTTTTTTGCAGGAGGATTAGCGGAATGTTGTACAATTCCCATTCTTCTATCCATAACCGAATCGGGCGGACCTTGTTCATTAATATTACTCACTGACTCAACTAATTTACCTTTAAATTTACAATCTCTCTTTACATTTGGGTCATTAGTTTTACACCATTTATGTATCTTCCCCATCCCTATATTATATGATGCAACTGCGATATCATAAATAGCGTTACCGGTACCTTTACTACCTATACTTGACGGACCACTACTGTATCCCGACTTTTTGGCTTTATTAATCGCCTTACGTAAATATCTACAAACTCCATCTAACGCACCTAAATTAGAGGTGATTTGACTGAGGTTTAAACCTAAATTTTTTGCCGTCTCAGGTTTCATCTGAGCAGGTCCGATTGATGTAGAACCACCAAGCCAAGCCCATAATTCTTTTGTGGGTTCCAATGTTGAGTATCTAGTTCCTGACGCAAAACTACTTTCTCTACCTATAATACCTAAAGCTAGTTTCAATATGTCTTTACTATAACCTTTATCAATTAAAGTCGCCAATGGCACTCTAAACGCTGAGTTAACACAGTTATAATCTTTATTTGTTTTAACAAGTTGAGTTTTAACCGTATTAGTAAAATTTTCTATCGAAGTAGATTCTTCTTTAATTACCATTTTAACTATCGAATACAACTCTGTTTCAGTTAGTTTTATAATTTTCTTTTTCATCTTAATTTTTATACTTTGACAGGTTTAGTACCACCTTTTCTTTTAACCCAAGCGATATTTAAATTAGATGCCGGGTCACTTATGACATTTCCACCTATATTGTGGAAGATAAGTGGTACACCATCCTTAATTGCTCCAACGATACCTATATGAGTATTCATACCCCAACCATTACCCCCTCTAATAGTCTTTCCGGGTTTACCACCATCTACAAACCACGCTTTACCTCCATGATAAAAGGCTTTTTCATGATTTTTGGAACCGTCGTAATAAAGACCAACTACATCATCTATTTTTAAATCAGGGTTTAATCCACTACCTACTAATCCCTTTATAAACGATTTAACCTCTCCACGAGTTATATTACTGTTCTTTTCAGCACCACCCTTTTTGTGTATTTGTTGCCACAACTTAATTGCCTTATCTTGTTCCGATTTATCCAAACCTTTAAATTTAGAAGACATCGTAGGACCTAATTTTGTATCATTCCTATAAGCTGACCACGCATTACCCACTTCCTTAAATTTGTCTGAAAAGTCATTAACAAATTGACCACACTCCAAATCGTTTGGCGTACATATTCTATTTGTTGAACCTCCTGTTTTTAAATTTCTCCAATCTATCTGCGACGCGAATTTGGAGTTAATGGTGTCACTAACATATATTTTACCTTGATTATTTGGTTTTGACGAACTCTTTTCACCACCTTTAGATAAGACTCTTTTAGTGTAAATATCCCCTTTGATACCACCTTTTCCGTTATGGTTCCACGCTTTTCTAATGTAAGAATTCTTAAAACCTCCATTTGGCCCTTTTTTGCCCAACTGTAAACTTTTAGATGTTTCTGGGTAATATTTATTCATCCAAGCCCTAAACTTATCTCCCTCTTCATTTGATTTAAATGGTAGGTCGTGTTTAGATTTCGTCGTTGTAGATTTCGGCGTTGCGGTGTTAACTTTTGTTGTGGATGATTTTTCTTTGAAAACTTTAATCTTTATTTGTTCCTCAGCGTTTCCACCTGTAGCCGCTTTTTTAAATGTTTTCTCACCCTTTTTACGATAGAAATACTTATCGCCTTCTTTTTTATAGTCGTAAGTTCTGTCGTGAGTTGTATTAACTTGCTCTGATAAATAATGTCTTTTGGTTGCTGATTCGTGTAAAGTTAAGATTCTTTCTTTTTCTTCTTCACCTAATATAAATCTATCCATTCTGTTTTTGTTTTATTATAAATATAACGAATAAAAAAAAAACACTCCAAGAGTGTTTTAATGTTTTGGTTAGACGTACTTGATATATTCGTAATTCCTTACTTTAGTGTTATACCATCTTCTCTAACAAACCCATATTTCTGATACTTTGTACTATATGGTTTTGGCATGGGTATTAGTTTTATCTTATACCATGTCTTCTTATCCCCATATTCCACAGATTTATGTGAAGAAACCACTTCACCAATCTTACCATCTGCATCACCTTTAAACATTCTATAAAGGGATTTAGGGGCTTGTATATTATTAATACCCCCATTATTTACCTTAGTTGAGGTTCTAACGTTAACCCCACCTTTGTCTTTTATATATGCCGATTTTCCAACTCCTTTTCCGTTGGTTTGAGGTTCTGTTGTTTCTTTTCCTTTTAAAACCTGTTTGTTATACAAATCACCATAGGTGGATACACCAAATTTAGTACTTACACTCTTATCTAAAGATGTATTCCAAGCTTTTTTCATGTAAGAATTGTTAAATAGTCCTGTTGGGTCCAACTGTAAACTTTTAGATGTTTCTGGGTAATATTTATTCATCCAAGCCCTAAACTTATCTCCCTCTTCTTTTGTCGTAAAAGGGAAAGCTGTTTCAGATTTACCAACATTGGGGGTTGGGTTTGTAGAACCACCTTCTTTATAAACTTTAGTTTTTATAGATTCTAACCCCTTACCTGATGCCTTAGTCCAATCCGTAGCATTTTTTAACTTGTAAAAATACTCTTCACCACTTTTTTTATAGTCGTAAGTTCTGTCATGATTTGTTACTATTTTTTCCTCTTGTTCAGACAAATAGTGTCTTTTATTTGCGGATTCGTGTAAGTTTAAGATTCTTAACTTCTCTTCCTCGTTCAGTATAAATTTATTCATTTTGTTTTTATTTAACTATAAATATAAGAAAAAATAAAAAAATAATAACGATTAAAATAATCTACTCTTATTTACACCAAATTCAGGCTTCATATATTGTTTAGTCGTACCCAATTTTTTTATTATCCCCATTCCGGTCTCGATACCTGAATATACTTCATCTATTACAACATACTCTTCACTAGTGTGATAGTTGTAATAACCTATTGAAAAATTAATACATTGGAAATCATATTTTTTTCTCAACATAATAACGTCGGTATATGGATGACTACCATATATCTGACGACCGTTAAAATTTTCGGTAATAACCTCATCACAAACTTTAAAGAACTCACTATCCCTATCAAATAATTTAACACCCATAAGATATTCACTAACCATCCAATTTTCAGGTGCGTCGAATTGTATTGAGTATCCAACGTTTTTAAAGAACTCGTCGTCAGCAACTGAAGAACCATGACAACCGGTTTCCTCAGAAACAAAAAATGCCACTTTTAAATCAGGTAGTTCTTGGAGTAATACCAAACAAGCAAATACTCCAGCTTTATCATCACCTCCGATTCCGGTTTGGATACCTTCGTCATTTAATGACATTAGAGAGGGTTTTACCTCATTTAGGTAATTTGGTAAGTCAACCTCAAATATATTGATTGTATCGATATTATGAACGGTGTCGGTATGTGATACCACACAAGGATAGTAAAAGTTTTCATTGACCTCACTAGTTGTTTTTGTAACGTAGATGTTACCATTATCTTGAACATAATAGTCGTAACCATTGGATTCCAACCAATTAGTTAAAAATTCAACCATCTTTTCTTCCTGATAAGTTTTAGTTGGGACGGATAAAACGTCCTTAAGTAATGAATAGTATTTTTCCATACTCCAAATATAAGTAAAATAAATGGAATATAAAAATATTATTTAAATTAAATTGGTTGTGAATCATCAGTCCACTCAGGAGTTGCAAGTATAACCAATATTTCTGAGTGAGTATAAGGACCCACCTTAGTGGTTAACGATTGAACCGTAGGTGGTGTTGTTATTCCTTCCCACTTAACAAATGTCTTAGTTCCATTCACGGATTTCCTAACCGTGTCGATTGAGGTTTCTAAAACCTCATTAAAATTAATATCACTTAATTCACTCACATTAAAAATCATATATTCTTTAGTTCCCATAATCTTTTTAAAATAATTCAGGTTGATTAAGGAACAAGTTAAACCCTTCCTCGTCGTATTCTCTACTTTGAAAATTGTTAGGTTTGTCTTTACCCACCCCAACAATGATTTTATTATTCTTTTTATTTATACCTTCTATTCTGAAGAAATCTCCGGATATTGGGTTCTTATGATGTTCTTTAAATCCGTATTTACCGACATATTTAGTATATAAGTTACTATATTCTTTAATATCGATAAACTCATCTGACTCCTCTATTTTCTCGATGATTGATTCAAGAGATACTTTAATCTGTTTATTTAACTCCGGATTAAAATCATCACTACAATACGACTCAAACTGCCATTCGTCATAATTAATATCCTCACCGTCTACAAGTTCACTTAATAAAGAACTTAATGGTTGTGACCTACTACCACTTTTATCATATAACCCAATTAATATGTCTACGGTAGTAAAATAACGACTGAAACATTCACCCATAAAGATACCATACTCCCCTAATCTATCACCAGCATCCTCTTTTATATCTTCCCTTAATTGTTTCGTCCTACACCCATTCTCTAAATCAGTGGCGTCAGTAATAATCCAATCGATTTCTCTTTCAAACATATCGTTAAGAGTTGTGGATACGGTACTATTCCAAGAATCTATATTACTATCCAACTTGGGTGACAACTCAGGTGAGACGTAAGTCAAAATATGTTTTAATAATTCATTATTTTCTTCATTAAATGTAGACAGTAGATAACCTTCGTTAAAATCCTCATAAGTTTGGTCATAACTAATAATCTCAATGTCGGAGCCGCCGTAATAGTTATCAAACAAATCCTTAATTAGGTATAAAGAATCTTCTTGCGCACCTAAAGCCAAAAAGTAATCCTCAGCATCGTCAAATTCTAACGATACCATACTCTTACCCGGACGTTTTTCATTATACCTAATTTTATTTATTATATCCGAAGAATCTATTAAATCATCATTGGGTCCATCACCGTTTTTAATATCCATTAAAAACCCATAAGTAGACCCATCATAAAAAAATGGGTTTAAAACCTCAAAAACTCCAGATGATAATGGAGTAATCCCAAACATACGCTGAACAAGTAATAAATCGTCTTCATTCAAATCGTTAAAATTCTTACCATCAAAGTATCTAATTTCTATCTTACCATCATCATTTTCAATTCCATAGAAATTAGTCGGTGTATTTTTCTTATCTATAATTAATAAAAAATCTTTATCATTTGAATGTTCAGACCAATATTTAACGTAACCAGTGTTGTTATTAGTAAAATAATAAACTGACTCTTCACTTAAAGGTTCGATTACCATAAAGTCATCCCCATCATATAATATGTTTGTTTCTTTGTAAACTTCGTTTTTCATTTCCCTTTCAGACATTTATTAGGTATTTATAAAATAAATATAGAAATAAATGGATTTAACCGAATAAAGGTTATATATTTGTATTAGTTATTTGAAATCATGGGGGTAACTTGGAATTGACCGGTATTTGTCAATTATTCAGGGCACGTAGTGAGATGTATTCTATCACTTTAATCTATGAATACAATTTTCAAACGGAAACGTTTTAAATAAGATGTCGGCTGTAGGTTTACTTAGAGCTGATGAAGTAGCAGTAGCGTAAGACGCACTCCTACAACGGGTAAGTGAGTGAAATACCTAGGAACAGAAACTCCTAAAAAGGTGAATGACCGTTGAATCTTAAATCGAATGGTCCATCGGTGGTTGTCTAACGATGGTGAAAGACAAGACAACAAATTTCGGAGTATTAGAAAATACTGGCCTAAACGTGTAGTCCTTAGTAGTTGGGGTATTCGACACGAGGGTTCGAGTCCCTCTACCTCCACAAAAAAAAAAGAAACTTTTATTTGATAGTTAGATAAAAGTTTCTTATCTTTGTAAAACAAAAGAAGTTCATTTAAAAGAAAAATGAATTTTTACTTGACAATAACATATTTATATGTTACATTTGTCAAACAATTAGGGAAACCTAATAAACGTTCTTTAACATTTTAGCATTATCCAATAAAACACTTAGGTGTTTTATGAACAGATAATCGGCGGTATATCGTCGTTAAATAAACCATGAAAGTGGTGTAAAGTGAATTGACTTGTGTTAGTTAGTTTGCGTCTTAAACCCTGTTGGGTTTGAGGTCGAGTATACAAGTGAGATATCATCTAACCTTAAGTATCGAGGGTGACACTGTAGAAAAAGTGGTTAGATGACCGGGTAACGTGGATTATCAGGTTGAGGGGGGAACCCCAATAAAAATAACTCGTAGGAATCAAGCAAAAAGTATCCATCCAAAGATATGATTGCGGTTTCCAATATAAAAGGTATTTTAAAACCGAAAGGTAAGATAAGTAACGAGTGGTGTCGACATTATCCTTATCAAAGACCCACCAAGGTCTTGGTATGAAATTGTCTTGAGATATAGAGATGGGGACATCTCACTGAGTAGGTAGGTATTTTGTGGTTTAATAAACTTCAAAACTTAAGACACACCCCTACTTGGAACATCCACAACACACTTAACTAACATTACTAACAAGGTAATTGTATAACAATGATAGAAAAGCAAAAGTGTGTGTCAGGTTTTATAGAAAGGTGACTACATAGTTATGGGCTGTCCATAGCACATGAGAACCGCAAGTTCGAGTGTATTCTCAAGAAAAACCTCTAAAGGGTCGAACCTTAAATTAGTCCGCAAGACTGAAGAGAGTTAATTAATGAGAGAGTATATAAAACCTTAAGGAGTGATTAGTCAAACTAATCGTCACTGAGAGTTACTGTTCAAAAGACAGTGGAAACGAAGGGAAATAATAATCCTTTTAAAGACTTTCAATAAAACGAGTATTCTCATCGTATTAGCCAAAAACCTCAGCGAAAGTTGAGGTTTTTTTGTTTAAAAACCTTTTTTATTTAAAAAAAGTGGTTATATATTAATTATAAATAAAATTAAAAATTAAAATTATGAATTTATTATCAGTATTATTAGGTGGTTTGATAGTCCTATCTATCCTCGGAATTATTAAATTAGTTTCACATATTATAAAACGTATTACTTTAGAAAAAAGAATCGATGCCGAAATCGAGTCACTGTCTGATTGGTGTGAAGATATATCAGAAGAGGTAAGTCAGGGAGACAGTAAAGTTATTAGTATTTTTTCACAAGAGATTGAAAGGTTAGAAAATCTAATTACCGTTAACAGACAAAATGTCGAAAGGAATGTTGAACTCGAATTAAAGACATTACACGATAGAGTGGACGTATGTGAAAATAAAAAATGTGGTAAAAAGGAGGGATGTAAACCCGGAGGTTGTAAAAACTGTCAAGACACTAAGAAATAAGTTAAAAACCGGCTATTAGTCGGTTTTTTTATTTATATTTGTATTATGGATAAATTAACTAATGTGGTCAACAAAAAGGCGAAGTTTGAATATACGTTCATTAGGACGTTAACCTCAGGTATTAAACTAGTTGGTTCCGAAGTCAAATCTATTAGACAAGGTAAGGTTTCGATTTCTGAAGGATATTGTTATTTCAACGACGGGGAATTATTCATCAAAGGCATGACAATATCTGATTACGGATATGGTTCTTCTCATGTCATAAATAGAGATAGGAAATTATTACTAAAACGTAAGGAACTCAATAAACTAGAAAAAGACCTAATTAACGGATTAACAATAATACCTTATCGAGTTTTTATAAATGAGTATGGTTTAATCAAAATGGATGTGGTTTTATCTAAAGGTAAGAAGATATATGATAAGAGAGAAGATATTAAGAAAAAGGATATAGATAGGGATATTCAAAGACACCTAAAGTAATTTTTTAATTCTTTTTAAGTTTTCATTAATTTTTTCTTCATCGTCTTTTGGTTTAAATATGTCATATACAGAATTAACCGTATAATCAAATAATCCCAAATCACCTTCAATATCTGTATAATTATTTACATTATTTTTGGTTTTTTTATCTTCGAATAAAGATAATTTAACCTTAATATTTTTAGAGTCTTTAACAGTGATAACTAATGGTGACCCTGTTGAAACCCCTATTCTTTCACCACTACTAACTTTAGTATTTGATGAGTTGTAATTTTTATACGAAACTTCACACATTTCCATAGTATATTTTCTATCCTTATACTCAAAAGAAATAGTAACTTTACCACCACAGTCTTCATCGTTAAATTCGATTATATTCCCATTTACCGGAGACATAATTTTATCAAACCTATCTTTACGAATTTTTAGACTTTTAGTATTTAATTCTAATTTTTTATTTGAATTAGTATTATTTATATTGAAGTTAATCACATTAATCTTTTTATTATGTTTATCTCGTCTTTCACCGATTCGGATAAAGAGCTTTCGTTCTTGGATGCGGTACTCGCTAAATTGTTTAACACATCATTGGTTAAACCAATACCCCCCTCTAGCGCAGAGGTACCTTTATTAGTTGAGGTAATTTTAACATTATCGGATGTTTCAACAGAGCTACTCGTATCAGAACTACCACTATCAATTGGAGATGAGCCCTCTCCTGAAGTATTTGATACGTGTAAATGGTTAAAATGGTTACCACCTGTATTAATTTGCCATAACACAGCTTTAGGATTTGACTTAC
>TARA_R110000803_G_scaffold79057_3_pt1 | contig 30731 bp, 44 predicted proteins | sample TARA_R110000803 | Tara Oceans TARA_R110000803 (sample SAMEA4397772) | marine metagenome | biome: Polar Biome; feature: [SRF] surface water layer (ENVO:00010504); material: water (ENVO:00002006), including particulate matter (ENVO:01000060) such as... | depth 5 m | reverse complement strand
CAAGCACAGTTCTGGGGGCTTGACCCCGTACACTGCCTAACTAGGGCAGTAGAAAAGATCACAGCAAGAGATGGTGAAATGAAAGATGGCTTGTATGTTAAAGCCAAACTAAAAGAGCAATCCAATGACCAAAACAATAAAACTAATAATTAGACTATTAATAATAGGGTTACTTGTAATACCATTTCTAATAGTAATTCCAACAATAGCAGTAGTAATGCTTGTTACAATAGGTACAGGTTGGGCATTCAACGAAGATAAACCACAATTAAGCTTCAACCTACTATGGGAAGTATTAAAAGAATTCTATGTAAATTTAATAGAAGATTTAAAATGGAAATAAACAAAGAGAAAATCTATGAACAATTATAATGCATACTATAAAAGTAAGATTACAAACGTAAATGCAAACACCTCATTCGAAGCACAAGAAAAAGCAGCAATAGAATTAAAAGCAAAGAAAAGATATGAAGTAACCGTTGTTCTATGTGAACAAGAGGGAAAACAAATCATACATTCTACATCTGGTATTTAATATGGCAGTACCAACTATTGTAACTGTAATAATTAACGACCGTGTCATACCACATATCATTACTGGTATCTTCAGCGACAACATATCAAGAACCTTATTCGAATTCTATCCAGACGAATTAAGTTTCACCAAAAAAGAATTTATAGGCATGACACAAACTCAAGCATTTCGAGTAAAGCAAACCAAAGACGTTGCTTACTTGCAAAGTTAATAAACTAGGGGATATCACCAATGGGTTACTTTCACGACAAGTCAAAAGACATATGTAAACATTGTCATTACAAAGAAGTAGTTAGAAAGAAATCAGGACATCAAGTTAACTATTGTCAAAAGTATGAAACATACTGTAAGTCCGCACAACCCAAATGCCCATACACTGAAGAATTAAAACTAACAACAGCACATCGTGAAAGGTGCGAAGAATTTAATACTAAATTCAAACATCGATACCGAACTCTAGACAATAGTTTAGGATTCTAAATAAAAGTGGAAGACCACAATGACTGATTACATACTACGTTATGTTGAAGGTAGAGGTTACTTACCTATATTAGAAAAAGACGGTAAAGAAATCTATCGAGGAGAGTACCACTCGTCTCCAAAACTTGCCTTAGAAAAAATGTTTTTTATAACTGGGAGAAAAATAAAATGAAAATACTATTACTCACTATTACATTAGTAGCAACGTCAGCTTATGCAGGACAACGTTGCACTAAAGACTACCTTGGTAACTATACCTGTGTCGGAACAGGTCAAGACTACGGCTATCGAAAAACAGAACAAAAGGATTACTTAGGTAACTCTACTTGGACAGATAATAAAGGAAACCGAACAACTTGCCGTACGGATTATCTAGGCAACTACGTTTGTCAGTGAGTTACTATGTATCTACCAAGCGAATGGTCCTTACCAATTAAGATTGGTTCCAAATTGACTATTGAAAATACCAGAGTTAAAGTTTTTTATATCCAAGAAGATGCAACTAAAAAAATCATCAGAGCTAAATCAAGAAACAACCAAAGGTATCAATTCATTATCTTCCACGATAATATAGTCAGTAAAATATATAAGTTTATGGAGCTACCCCAGAACAAACGTCTAGAACTAATAAGATCTAGACATTAGGTAGTAAAGTCCCGTTATACGTCAAGACTAATGCACTCATTTTGAGATGTCTTTTATAATCCACTTGATTACGGGCTACTTAACTTACGTTTAACAACGCTTGGAGTTAGTCATGAAGTGCAGTGAATGTGGATTAGAAATCGAACTTAAACCGTCAGCAAGTGAAAGGGCAGGAAAATTAGGTCAGTCTGCGTCTTACTACACAAAAATATTTACAATGCATACTTCTTGCCAATTAAAGAAAAGAAACAATAACCCAACTACCCAAAACAAACGCGATGAGTAAGTTACAATTAGTATACGACCTAGAAGTATATCCTAACTATTTCCTAGCTACCTTTTGTGACGTAGAAACTGGTGACTTTTGGGAATATGAATTAGGTGATAAGTTACTAAATGACATTATCCGCAATCCCGAAGTAGAGCTTATTGGCTTCAACAATCATCACTATGATGATGTGCTACTTAACTTCATAGGTCAGCACAGTCACGATACTCCAGAGGTTATAACAGGGGGGTGGGGTAATATTATGGATACACCAAAGGTAGAGTTAGACCCAAAAACTATATTCGAATTATCAGAGAAAATAATTAACGGCACCGTTAATACTATCCATGAACAACAAATTAAAAATGCCAAGTACCAAGATAAAGAATACTCATCCATTGATTTGAAGGCACTGCTAGACCCCATGCCTAGCTTAAAGAAATTAGAACTACGCATGCAGTTCACTAATGTACAGGACTTACCAATTAAACCGGGAACTATATTAACAACCGAGCAGAAGCAAGACATTAAAATATATTGTCGCAATGACGTGAACGCTACTAGAGAGCTACTACTAAAGCACAGTCTGAAGCATATTGAGTTACGTAAATTTCTAAGCACTAAATTTAAACTACCAATATCTCAATTACAATCTGCATCAGAACCCCGTGCTGCTGAATACATCTTAGCTAACTTGGCTGCTGAGGGAACTAAAAAGACACCTTGGAAAATCAAAGAAGAGTTAGCTCATATATCAAGTATCATAATACAAGATTGTATACCTCCCTGGATCTCGTTTAAAACGCCAAATCTACAACAGCTACTACAAGACCTAAAGAAAATGGCTATACCAATCAACAACACAACGGGTTATGCCATAGGTACACTTTTAAAGAAGCTAGTAACCATAGGCGATAAGGATTATCAGATGGGAATTGGTGGCCTACATTCCGTAGACCAACCTGCCCATTACACAGCTAGTGCAAATGGCTCACACATCATAGACGCAGATGTAACTTCCTACTACCCATCTATACTATTACGGGACGGATTACACCCTAGAGGGTACAGTCGCAAATGGGCAGAAATATATCAACAAGTATACGACGATAGGATTGAGGCCAAAGCCGACCCAAGTCGTACCACTGAAGCACACGCTCTAAAAATTATCTTAAATGCAACTTTCGGTAAATTTGGTAGCCAGTATTCAAGCTTCTATGACCCGACCTTACTAGTACGCGTGACACTAACCGGACAACTAGGACTCCTCATGTTAATCGAAAGCCTAGAGTTAGAAGGTATAAAAGTCATATCTGCAAACACAGATGGTGTAGTAAGCACACCAACTGACGCAGACATAGAAGCATTCAATAGGGTATGTACACAATGGGAAGCCGACACAAAACTCAACCTTGAGTACACCCATTACTCACGCCTTGCTCGACGTGACGTAAATAATTACACAGCCCTAACTACTAACAACAAAATGAAAAACAAAGGTTTATTTACTCCACCTGACATTAAGCACGATGTAAAAGCACCCATCATTCAACGTATAGCGCGACAATGTTTACTTTATAATTCAACAGTAGAAGAAGCTATTCAGGAGCTACACGAAGAGCTAAGTATATACGACTTTCTATTTAGTTTCGGTGCCACAAAAGCATTCAATATACATTTACACAACTATACTAACGCCCAACTTAAAGCGGCAATCCTACCCCAAGTAAATCTAACCACCCTATCTAAAACTAACCGGTGGTACATATCGCACAACAGCACTCAACGGCTAAGTAAGTATGGCGGTAAGAATGTAAATTGGGTTAGTATACCTGACGCAGAAAACATTATATTGATGAACCAAATAACAAATGACAATATACCTACTGATTTAAACTGGGATTATTACAAGTCCAAAATTACAAAGTTAATAAAAGCATGTGGTGCATAATGGTATTCAAATCTCCGGAGCAGTTTTAATGACAAGATCTTTAGATAGGTTACTTCTAACCTCATGGCCCAACGGAGTGTTGCGCCCTGTAACAATCTTAGAAAAGCACCCTATCATCAAAAAAGGATACTTCATTCGATATCTTGATGGCGATAAAAATACGACCACCGTCACTTCCGACTTTCTATTTGAATGGCCTAAAAACAATGACGTGTAAAACACAGTACATTAAACTCGCTGACAAATTAAAAGACTTCTCATTCCTTAAACAACAAAAGCTATACAGCGTAAACGCAGGTGCGTGGATGCATCAACATAACGGTCACCTTATAGGTGAATATACACAAGCTCGAAGTACACTACCCCTATCCTTCTTCCTCCAATCCCTATTTAACGGAGAATACCAAATGGAAAATAACGGAGATATGCGGTTACTTCTTAAACGCATAATGAAAAATAATCAATAGGAAACTAAACCGCACTCCTGTATAATAAGCCCTACTTATAATGTACATAGGATAGCAACATGGCAAGCTTTTTTAGTGACACACACCTAGCCCATCCAGAACCAGAACAAACCCCTCAAATCTTATACCAAGGGCAAGTCCAAAGTGTATCATTCTCAACGCTTAGTACCTTCGAAAAATGTCCGTACGCCATCTATCTATCCAAAGTAACAGGTATCCCTGGAATGTCCGGCCCTGCTGCCGACCGTGGCTCTAAGCTCCATGAGATGCTTGAAGATTACGTACAAGGTACACGCCCCGATGTTAATTGGTCTACGATGAAATCTAATGATCACTATGCACCTATCATCGAGTCGTTCAAAGAAGGTTACGCAACAGGTATGGTAATGCCCGAATTAAAACTCGCATTCACAAAAGACATGATTGTAACTGATTGGGACAAACCAGACGCGTGGTTACGTGGTGCGATTGACGTAACAGAGTATCTCAATGTAAAAAAGACTAAAGCTATACTCTACGATTATAAATCCGGACAAGACTCCATGGCTGCAAAACATCGCAGTCAGCTAATGTTATACGCACTAATGATGTTCATTGCATATCCAGAGCTAGAAGAAATTAAATGTGCTGCAATATACCTAGACATCAAAAAAGAATTATTCTTTACAGATTTCACACGTAATGATTTAGATATCTTGTGGTCTAGATACCAATGGAGACTGCAACAAGTAACTGAATGTCAAAACTTCAAGCCAAACCCCAATGGATTTACTTGCAAGTGGTGTCAACATAAAAAAATACAACCAGAATTGGGGCAAACTGCTCCTGCTTGCGAGTACGCACATAGAGGCAGATAAAATGAATACCATTAGAATATTATTCGCAATGGGTAATGCATTTATGACATTAGGTAGTGTCATGTTGCTAGGTAAAAAAGTTCACTACTTTGGACAAAGAGTTAAGTACCATCATGAAAACCAATCGCCAAGAAACAATTCAAAACAAAAGTATAGCCAAGAAAGTAAAAGCCACACTAAACGGTGAGACAATTCATTATTCCTGTACTACTTGTAACAAATATATATTCTCAATGCGTCCAACCTATGTATTAGGTATAGCGACAGAAAGAAGTATATCGCTATGTGAAGATTGCAATCAGGACACCAAGTTAAAACTATTTATGCCCGGAGTTAAATAATGGGAGATAAAATTGTATTCTATAACCACCAAAAAGAAACTATCCAGTTTGGATTGGATCATCCTCGTAGCTTCAATACTGGTTCTTGCGGTACTGGTAAATCACTATCGTCTCTTGAAACATGGAGGACCAGAAATCATAATGGGAAGTTACTTGTCATCGCACCCAAAAGTACGCTCGAAGCTGTCTGGTATAATGATGCGAGGAAACTCATGCCTGACTGTCTTGTGGGTTGGTTCAACCGAGTCGAGCAATACAAAGATCCAACATATATTAAGCGTCTGCTTGACGTAAATGACATTGTAATTGCCAACATCGAAGCAGTCGACCTTCTATTAAAACAAAACCTAACTCAATATACGGACTTTATAATCGATGAATTTACCGCTATTAAAAACCGAACTGCTGCACGGTCTAAGAATGCACTTAACTTATCCAAGCAATTTGATAACATTACGCTTTTATCCGGTACACCTACGCCCAATGGTGTGTTGGATATCTGGCATCCTACGTTTTTATTAGATCAAGGACAAAGGCTAGGTCACAACTTCTTTAATTTCAGAAACGCGGTATGTCAACCAATTATGAAAAGCGCAGGGTTTAAACAGTTTACAGAATGGAAAGAAATTCCCGGTGCTGCTGACGAAGTTGCAACTACACTACGTGACATCAATATCCGACATGTATTAGAAGACGTAGTAGATATGCCAGATAGAGTTGTAGTAGACCGCATCATTACCATGCCAGATACCCTACGTAAACAATACAACAAGATGAAAGCCGACTGCATATTACAATTAGAAACACCCCAACGAGCAGCTGCAAAAGTACATCATGCAATGCTCAAAGATCCAACTTTAACCCGTAGTATATTCAACTTAGATACTGATGACATTGTCGCAGTCAACAAAGCAGTACTAGCTCAAAAGCTATTACAAATAGCTAGTGGTTCAGCATACTTAGAAGGTGGTGGCGGCGGCCGCCTACTAGATACCACTAAATACGAGCTTATAGTAGACATGGTTGAAGAACGCCCAGCCAGCTTAGTCTTTTTCCTTTGGCAACATCAAAGAGACGCGCTGGCAAAAATACTAAAACAAAAGAAAGTTGCCTTTGAGGTGATCGATGGTTCAGTAAACCAAACTAATAGAGCAAAAATCATTGCCGACTACCAATCTGGTAAATATAAAACTTTGCTACTACAACCTGCAGCTGCAGCCCATGGCATCACACTCACACGATCAATTGCATCTATTTGGTGTTCACCCACTTATAACCTTGAGCATTATATACAAGCAAATCACAGAGACTATCGCATTGGACAAACTAAACGATCTGAGATTATTCGTGTGCAATATGCCGATACAATTGAAGGCAATGTGTATGAGCGATTACAAGAAAAGAACATCAATCTCAATAGCCTATTAGACATATTAAAGTCATAAATTAAATTCACTAGTATAAGTAATACCACTTGTGCCAGTAAATACCTGTTGCTATAATAAGCAACGCTTATAAACTTATCTTAAGGAGATAATCATGCCAGAAATACAAACTAAAGTACCAAGTAACGTAGCTCCAATCTTAAAACCAACTCGCGCAAAATCTAGTGAGACTATTTTGAAAGAAAAAATGCGTAAATTGACACGTGATTTAGAAGCCTTAGACAAAAAAGTTGCAGACTTTGAAGCTTTAGAAAAGCAAATGACGGGCGTAGATAAAGAGCGTGAAGAAGTAAACGAAGCATTAGAAGCTGTAAAAGCGAGCTTAATCAAAGAGCTAGGATTAGGGTAACCATGGACTTAGCCGTAGTAGCATCGTTGCGTGACATTAAACTTCAGATCTCTGAACTAAATACACAGGTCAAAGCACTGGAAGTCACAAAACACGAATTGGAAACAAGCTTAATGTCTGAATTAGATGACTCCAATACTACTTTAGCTCGTACGGAAATAGGTACTGTGGCAGTAACGACTGCTACGGTACCCAACGTAGAAGACTGGGTTGCGTTTGAGAAATATGTGTATGAAAACAATGCACTGTATCTACTCCAACGACAAGTGTCAGCCCCTGCTTACCGTGATGAAGTTGAAAGTAAAGGTCAAATTCCCGGCATTGCAGGATTTCAAAAAAGACGGTTATCTTTAACCGGTACTAAAAAGTAGCCATCATGGTGAAATATCTCATACTCATAACTAGGTAATATAATAATGACAAAAGCAAAAGAAGAAACAGAAGCGCCGACTAATACAGGCAAAACTGTAATGTCTATTCAAGAGCGCATCGCAAGTCGACTAGCAGCAGTAAACCAATCAACGGCCGCTCCTGCTGGATCAAAGATATCAGTTAAAGGTAAGATGTTCACACTACCAGATGGTAAATCATCTCCAGGACCACTTAACTGTATTGTCTTAGACTACGTCAACTCTAATGTTTATTTTGAAGGTGCGTATCAAGAAGGTCAATTTTCAGCCCCTGCTTGTACCGCAGTAGGTAGGGAGATAGATGTAATGGCCCCATTAGATAGTGTCGACAACAAGCAAGCTGTATCCTGTAAAGTATGCCCTAATAATGAGTTTGGCTCTAAAGGTCGAGGTAAGGCCTGCCAGAACGGAGTGCTATTAGCCGTACTACCAGAAGGATTTGATGACGACAGCGAAGTGCTTACCATTCGAGCATCGGCAACAGCATTACAAGATTGGGCTAAATACGCTAGGGAATTGAGTGAGTCGAACGTTGATCCAATTCAAGTTGTCACATCATTGTCTTTCAAAGAAGGACTCGCCTACCCGTCATTAAAGTTTCGACAAGTAGGTGGCAATGAAAAGCTAGATGAAGTAGGTAAGTTTATTCCCGCTGCAGATGCTTTACTTAGTAGCGGGTAAGTAATAGTAAACATACAGAGCCAACCAGTTTGGCTCTGTTTTATAACCATAGTACATATAAAAATAAGGGATCGCAAAATGAGTAACATTGAAATGCCGTTTGCAGATGACCTAATAAATCACGAAGCCATGGTGGATTTAGAAACTTTAGCCACCACACCAGATGCCCATATACTAACTATAGGGTTAGTTGCTATGCACGACATGGACAACACGCTATATATCCATGTCAAACGCAATGCAGAAATGAAACAACATGTAAGAAAAGTTGATCCCGACACTGAAGGTTGGTGGTTTAAACAATCACCAGAAGCTCAACACGAAGCGTTTAATCAAACCAACGCAGTAGAATTAGACGTAGCGCTACATCAAATAACAGAATGGTTCCAAGCAGATAACATGAAAAAAATTTGGAGCCACGGTTCAACCTTCGACGTAACAATGCTAGAAAATGCATATCGACAATGTAACATCCCAGTACCATGGAGATACTGGGATGTTCGTGACACACGTACCGTCATTGATGTAGGCCAACGTGCCGTAGGTAAAAAATTAGAGCCTACACGCGAAGGTACACACCACAATGCATTAGATGACGCAATCCATCAAGCAGTATGGATTAATAATATCTTAAGTCTATTTGAAAGAGATAAGTAAAGTAATGGCATCAAGCCCTGAATCCACCTTTACGCAGTACCTATTGCGTAAATTACCCAAAGAAATCTATTCATGGAAGATTATGAATAGCATGCAGAACGGGGTGCCTGATACTTATATCTCAGGTATGGACGGAGATCTTTGGGCTGAAATGAAGTGGGTTAAACCACCTAAGCGAAACACAACGATCATTGATCCTGGCTTATCTGAACTTCAAAAACGATGGCTGGTAGGTCGATACCGCGAAGGTCGGAACGTCGCAGTTGTAATAGGATCAACAATAGGTTGTTGCATATTACGAAAAACTAGGTTATTAAATACAATTACAAAATCTGATTTAACTATGAGTAAACAAGATGTGGTGCGATGGATAATAAACCAGACCCAAGAGTAACTACCATTCGACACTTAATCGGGTGTAAAAGAGTTACACAAAGACAAGTTGCTTGTGCATTGAACATGTCTCAATCATCTATCTGTCAGTATCTAAAAGAAAATATTCCAATGAATACAGATACGATACTTAAGTTTGCACGGTACTTAGACGTGCCGCCAGACACCATCGATCCAACACTTAAGTTTTAATTCTAAGCCTCACTCGTTGAGGCTTTTTTGACTGTAGAGTATTACAAAACAGCTTAGATAAATTATCTAAATATTATCAGCAAGACCACACGCTAAGCGGGAGCAATCATAATGCGTAATACGCTAAATCATCATCAAGAAAGACTGAATTATCATCAAGCAAAATATATAAAACTGTCACTTGCAAAAAAGCAAGAAAACGAATTTATCATGGTTGACTATTGGATAAATCACCATCAAAAACAAATGGATATCTTATTAAATAGGATAGATAAAAAATACAAAAAATATAAAAAACAAGTAAAAATTAATTTAGCTAGGTTAGCTAAAAATCGTAAGAAAAACCACACGCTAAGCGGGAGCAAAAGCAAATGAAAGGTTCAGAACTAAAGACATTTTTAATCAACAGTTATCAAGCAAAGACACCAGTAATGGTATGGGGTCAACCGGGTATTGGTAAATCTCAAATCATGTTACAGGTCGCAAAAGCCCTTGACATTCCAATTCTCGATCAAAGATTAGCACAGATGGATCCAGTTGATTTGCGTGGTATTCCTTATACCAAAGAGATAAAAGGTAAAGTTTATACAGATTGGGCAATGCCCGGATTTCTACCTAGAGTTGATCGAGATGGTGAGAACGGTATTTTATTCCTTGATGAGTTACCTTCTGCACCACAAGCCAATCAAGCAGCAGCTTATCAGCTAATACTTGATCGTAAATTAGGCGACTATGAGCTACCAGAAGGTTGGGTTGTATTTGGTGCAGGTAACCTAGCATCTCACCGTGCCATCTCAGTACGCATGTCATCTGCATTAGCCAATCGCTTCGGACATTTTGAAGAATTAGAAGTAGATAAAGATGAATGGAATGCGTGGGCAATCAACGCAAAAATCGATCAAGACATCTTATCTTTTATCAACTTCCGTCCCGGTCTATTAAACGACTTCAACCCAGATGTACATGCATTCCCAACACCTCGATCTTGGGAAATGTTAAACAGACATATGCCACATCTAGATAACTCCAATCGATTTACAACAGTTAAAGGTTTTGTTGGCGAAGGTGCTGCGTCTGAATTTATTGCTTACTACAAACATAAACGAGACTTGCCCGACTTTTCGGACATCTTACAAAATCCAACTACTGCAAAAATACCAGAAGAATGCTCAGCACTTTATGCCTTAGCTGGCATGTTGGCATCTAAAGCAGATGTAAATAACTTTGCCATCTTACTCAAATATATGGAAAGAATTCCTGCTGAGTATCAAGTAATCACAATACAAGATGGCTTAAAACATAACCCTGATCTTGGTGAAACTCAAGAGTTCATCGATTGGTCAGTTAAAAATAACTCAGTTATATTATAGGAGAAGATCATGGCAGGACTACGCATAACTAAAGGAACCCATGAAGCCATTATGAACAATGGATATAATTTATTTAATAAACAAATAGACAAAGCAAAGGAAACGCTAGCCGATGATTTTTGGCAACGAGCAGTAGAGGCATATGTTCGGTTAGAATGCATACCCTATATGCGTGACATGCCCGAAGCATGGATAGTCACCTGTAATGCATTTGATATACGAATCAAATCAGTAACACCCACAAAAAATATTTGTTGGGAATCGGGTAACTTAATTAAACCAATACGTGTGCCCAATTTACAAGACTTACTAGTTCGTTATGGTTCAACGCGTCAAATTAAAATAGGAAATACACGTGAACAGGACGGTTGGGAAGCACCTATGGAATTAAGAGACGAAATAACAAAGCACCAGTTATATGTAGAACGAGCTATGACTCAACGTACTGAGTTTCAAACAAATCTAGCAGGGTATTTAGATAAATGTAACACGCTAAAGCAATTTCTAAACGCTTGGCCTCAAGGTGAAGAGCTAATCCCAAGTCACGTACTAGAGCTACATCGCGCACCAGCAGTAAAGAAACCAGTAATACCAAGGCCCGCAATGGAGTTTGACTCAACTACACTTAATGCAGGATTACTTCGACAGAAGATAATGCAAAATACATAGGAAACCCTCATGTCACTCTCAACTAGTTCAGTACTGGTATCTTTAAAAATTACGCAGTATTCAGCAAGAAAATTAGATCGCGAAGCGTCCATTGATTTATGTGAATCCAAAGAAGCTAGCAGCGACTCTGGTAATTTTCATAAAATACTTATCCCAAAAGTACACCTTCAACCTATACAGCGTATGGTTAATGCTATTCGTAATTATCATTATGCTACAACGCTTCCTTGGGAGCATCGCGGTGCAGATATTCTACCGTCAAAAATGTATTTAACTTACGTAAAAGAAATGGGAAACTTAAAAACTCAATTCGAAACTTTAGTTAATGAATTCATTACGGACTATCCTATCATTATTAAACAAGTAGAAAAACAATTGGGACATCTTTATTCTGAATCAGACTACCCCAATGCAGAATCAATCCGAAAGAAGTTTAGCATCGGCGTAGATATTACACCAATACCAAATGTAGCAGATTTTCGTATCGACTTAGAGCATGCTGAAGTTGAAAAAATTAAGTCAGATTTAGGTACGAGACTTGAAGCAGCTAACAATGTTGCAGAGCAAGAGTTGTTTGCTCGGTTATATACTTCAGTTGCCAAAGCTGTTATCACGCTCAAAGAGCCGGGTAAAATATTCCGAAACACCTTGATCTTAAATATGCTGGAGCTGTCACGTAAAGCCCCCCTGTTAAACATTAATGATAACGTAGATATTACCAACCAATCAAAAGATTTAAAATCACTATGCGAAAAAGTTAACATTGATGAATTAAGAAATAATGAAGACTTCGATTACCGTTTAGACCAAGCATCTAAGTTCGAATTAATCCTTACGAAAATTGAAGAGGCATACAACCGGAGCGCACCATGAATGCAGATCAAAAAATAGTCAAAGCTAAGACTTGGCTCATCTTGCAAAAACCCTTCTTTGGATCCCTAGTGCTTAGATTAAAGTTTTTAGAATGCAATACCATTAACACTGCTGCTACTGACGGGGTTAATTTATTATGGAATCGCAATTTTATTGAGAATTTAAATATTGAAGAAGTAAGAGGATTGCTAGCTCACGAAGTTATGCATTGTGCTTCACAACATCACATTCGACGTGGTGTACGTGAGCCTGAGAAATGGAACGAAGCAGGTGACCATGTTATCAATTTAATTTTAAAGCAAGAAGGATTTCAATTACCGGAAGGTGGGCTACATGACGAGAAGTATACTGGGTTAAGTACAGAACACGTATACCAAATCTTACCAGACCCTGATCCTGATCTTGAAAACCAACCTAAACCCTCAGCATTTGGGGTTGTCGTCGACGCAGGCAGTCTAGGGTTGGGCGAAGGTAACGACGGGGAACCAGGCAGCGCACAAGGCCATACATTAAGCCCCTCAGAGATAGCTGAAATCGAACAAGATTGGAAAATTGCAGTACAACAAGCAGGAAACGCAGCCAAGGCCGCAGGTAATTTGCCAGCACATCTATCTACGTTTATTGATGAGGTAGTACAACCTAAAATTCCATGGAAAGATATGTTACGTAATTTCTGTAGCCAACCAATGAAGGGCGACTACTCATGGATGCGAGGTAATCGTCGACACTTACACCAAGGTTTATATCTACCTTCTAATTTCACAGAAGGATTAGGTACCGTAGTAATTGCTGTTGATACCTCTGCCTCCGTTAGTATGGAAGAGCTATCTCAATTTCAATCCGAACTAAACTGTATTTTAGAAGATACAATACCTGAAAAAATTCACGTAGTGTATGTAGATACAAAAGTAGCAGGTACTGCAGAATATTCTGCTGACGACCTACCTGTTAGATTGGAAGTCCAAGGTCGAGGTGGTACGCGCTTTGAGCCAGCTTTCGAATGGGTAACAGAACAGGGAATTAACCCAGCTGTGTTTATCTACCTTACAGATTTAGAAGCTAGCTTCAACATGCCTGAGCCACATTACCCCGTTATGTGGGTCACTACCGGTAATCAAAAACAAAGTGAAGTACCATTTGGTACGCTCACCAACTTAGAGGTCTAATGTTCATGGGTTATAGATCTGAAGTACTTTACAAAATAGATAACGCTTCCAAACCAATACTACTCATGTATCAACTTGCGTATCCTACGCAATGGCACACCATTCAAAAAGAGTTTAAGAATGAGATTTGTATGGGTAATGATGGCAGCACTGGCCCAGATAATAAATCAGGGTTAACACATTGTTTTCGATTACATCTAGACCGCGTTAAATGGTATGAAAGCTATGACGAGGTACAAGCAATGAACCATTTTTGGAGCTACTTATGCGAACATGAAGAAGTATTGAATTTAGAAATTGATGCTGTGTTTATCCGAATAGGAGAAGAAGATGGGGATATAGAACATGAATCACTAGGAAATGGCTATGACCTAGCCCACCCATACACTACTATTGACGAGACCTAAATTATGTCAAAAGTAACTTAACGCTCCCGGCTATGTTTTCAGCAGGTTGAACAGGCCGTATATCATTCAACCGCCGCACATATTAGTATGTGCGTTAAATTTAAAGGGGGATGTATGAACGAAAGAGAGCTACCAGATTACTACCAAAATTTAGTTAGTAACACTAGTGCCACATGCCCTATCTGTGGATCACATACAGAATTTGCAGATATTGAAGACACCAACGCTCAAGATCATCATTGCTTAGATCTTAATTGTGGGTTTTCTTTTATTGGGATATTCAAAGATAATTCGGAGTTGTAAAATGCTAATCTGTGTTATATTAATATTTTATATTAATAGCAAAAGGTGACTTCCATCGGACGCCCAGGTGAAGACCGAAAATACACAGCAACAGATAAAGCGTATCTTAAAAAGACAGCAAAAAAACGTGCTGAACGAAATAAAGATCGACGTGAACTTCTTAAAGCAGGTGCCAAACTTTCTAGCAAAGTAAAAGGATCAACCAAATCTAAGAAAGGATGCAAAACAGAAGCTGGACATACTACCGACTTTAAAGATGGCGGTAGTAAAAAAACTCCAGTTAAAGCACAATGCGTTAAAGAAAACAGAGGTTGGCGCAAAGGTAAAGGAACTAAAAAGAAAACGTAATTGTAGAGAGTCTATAATGCCACCTAACGAATTAGAATGGGACGAAGAATCCGTACCACAAGAAGTTGCATTAATCCAAGCACTTGACGCGGAAGTAGGTGACTCTATTATATTAGTTTACAGTAATGCATCAGACCAATTAATAAGTGGTTTAGTTGTAACCGAAACATCTGATAAAGTAATAACACAACTTAAAAGGATAACCGACGAGTCTGACTGTTATTATCTTAGATTACAATTAACAGAAGTCTATGTTTCTGGATCTAAACACTAATTATTTACTTGTCATACATGGGCATACCAAAAGTACCTGCCCAATTACCCGTTTCAAAACCCTGCCTAACTCCAATCGGAGTTGAAGATTCTGCTATAAAACCAAGATAATCACTTATTGAATCCGTATGATCTAAAGACTTAACTAAAGTACCAGATTTATGACCTACTACATGTCCGGGACCATGGATAAAGATTCGCAATACCTCTGCTAATTGCTTACTCAACTCAATCTGTTGACCACCACCAATGTCAGGTCGTAATGCATCCTTTAAACTATCATCAAAAATTGACCCCTCACCTGCACTCTGCTGTAACGCTTCAGCTATAAAAGCAAACAACAGGGCGGATCTAATAGTATATTTTAAATATTCGCTCTGTCCTTTATCTGTCACATCTAAACTCTTAGTAATAACTCTAAGATTAGAAAGCGACCAATCAGGAGCAAAGACTAACATTCGAATATAACCTCGTGTTGTCGGTTTATTTAATGCCGCAGCTATTCTATGTCCCATATGCCCACGGACATTCATTGCCATTTGATTCCAATTTTGATTACCATACGCATCGTTAGTAAACTGAGCAGCACGTTGGCGAAGTAAATCGATATTTGTTTCTTTGGTCCCTGTTCTAATTGCTCTACGTGCATCTTCACGTATTAAACGATTAATAGCTGCAAGATATGTCGATGCTTTAAGTCCAGTATTTACATGATCCCATAAGTGAGTATCAATAATTTCTTGAGATCTAGCTAAAACACGAAGTGGTGCTGCTACAACTTTACCTAACGGTTTGACGTACGTAAGTTTGTTAATTGCTTTTTCGCTAGCATCCGCAATGTTACGCATTGCATTAATTAAAGTATCACCTTTTAGTTCCTCAAGTGCTCCAACTACAACGCCATTACGAATACCATGTAATACCTCGTCGTATCCTTCCTGCCCAGCTAATGCTAGTAGACCCTTACCTTTTAATCCAGGCATTACATTTTTAAATACTTCAATAGGATTTAATCCTGCGTTTAACCCTGACCAAGCAAGTGCTGCCATATGGAAAAAACTAAACCCTAGTGCTGAGCGCTTTGAAATAAGAATAATATTTTGAAGTATCCGATTAGCAAGACTAGGGGTACTAGTCTCAAAATATAATCTCAAGTCAGGTGCAATATTAGGATTAACATATAGGTATTCTCCATCAGCCCCTTTAAAGTTAGGGTGTGTAAACTTGACGTAATAATCAGGTACCTCCTGCTTAGTGCCCATCATTGGATGCCCATTTAACGTACGCATTGTTGACAAATAACCAGTTAACCGACTATTTAATTGCGCTCTAACCATGGAACTACCATAAGTTTTTAACAGCGTAGCAATGTCTTGAGAATACAACATTTCACCCGCATAAATTGCGTCCATTAACGTGTCATACTTACGCTTTTTAGTAAATCGTGAACGAGTTTGTAATTGCGAAGCACGATGAGAATCATCTAATGCCAAATCTAATAAGTCCTGAGACGTAGGCGCTACTTTATGAGATGTCAAATGAGTAACGTAATTGCTTCGATAGGGGAGTTTTGCACTGCGTATGAATTTTTGAGCAATTCCACTAGGATCAACCGCATCCTTTACAGTATCCCACACTTCATCATGTAATTTCTTAGAGTCTCGCATATGTTTTAAAGCATACTGATTTGCATCTGCTTCAAGTTTTATAGCGCGATCTGTTAAAAACTTATTAGTTAAATCCCCCATACCATACTTCTCAGAAATGCCACGCTTACCGCTAGTACCTTGGTAGTTAAATTGTTTACCATATTTCTTTTTCTGCATTGCATGACCTTTCTCATGTGCAACTAAAAAGCGTACAGCATCTTCATCACTTAGTTTAGCAATTTCATCTAAAAGGTCGACTCCGTAGGATTCCCTCATATACTCTTGAACTACATTTTTCTGCCGAGCAGTTGGCCCTTGCCCGTTTGTCAAGTAATCTATGATCTCAGCTTTAGTAATACCTTGGCGCACTTGTACCACTCCAACTTTAGTTAGTTGAGCTAACCGACCATCTGTACCAACCTGCTTAACAAATTTAACAGGGATTAACATGTTATCTACAAGCTCGGTACTCATACCAAGTTTCTCTCGCAGTTTTTTATATTGTTTTTTATTCTTCTTAAAGCCTTGCAACAACTCAGATTTTTGAGCCATATCAAAAACGTCATCCATAAAGCGCCTAGCAACAGATGCAACCTGCATCTCCCTGTGGGTCAAGTTAATTTCGTCTAAAAGATTAGAACGAAGATATATATTATACTCGTCCAGATTACCTTCAAGATAATGACTAATTGCCGCTCTACGACTTGGATCTTTTATCTCCTGTTTAACCCACTTCTGTACCCTATCAATCTCAAGCTCACCCCTCATGCGATTACCTTCCCAATCGCGAAGTAAATTTGCTGTCCTATTTCTATAGGCTAGTGCCTTATCTACACCCTCAACTGGCCCCCGGACAATATCCCGTACAAACTCGCTCGACCCGCCAACAGTATCGCCTATGTACTCTTTAACATTAAGGAACACATCTTTAAGTGGTTCGTACATCTTACTGGGATCTTTAAAATATTCATTAGGTGTAATGCCCTTATGGGTAATACCCGCTTTAATTTTATCAAACGTACGCTGCGCCATGTTACGTTTAAGTAATAAATTATAGTCGCCACCCATATCATTAATAGCCATCTCAGCTGCTTGTCGGTAAATACTTTCTGCCTTATATGAAGGCAAATCTAAATCGACAAGTAACCTCTTTCGATGTTGCTCCATAGTCAATAAAAATTGAGCATAACGTTCTGGCCCATTTCTACCGTAGTACAAAAACTGAGCAAAAGCATCAGCGTTTAATGTATTAAACGCAGATTGTCGTGCAGCAGCGTCTGTTGAAGTACCCAATTTACCATCGTTTGTTTTGCCAAACAGGTGATTAAATCCACTTCTAATATCCTGCATTATATTAGCGGAGTTAAAAAATATATTACCTTTAGCGTCAGTACCAACAGGTCGCGTAGTACTGCTATTTGATTCGTAAGTACCTTCTAAATCCTTACTTACTTTTTTAACATCTTTATCTTTAAGCGTTGTCTTTTTTGTAGGATTAAACGCTTCAGTTGTAAGATCGATAAGATCGAGCTTCTCGTCCATAACGGCCCTAACATCATCATTCGTAGGCATCTTATCCATATCATTTTTAAAGGCCTGTATTACCTCCGACTCAGTAGCGCCCGTTGTTTTTTGATAATCCATCACAACATCAGCAAAGTTTTTATCAGCCCGTAACCCACCTCTACCTATGCTGATACCAGCACCTATTGTATTCATCCCGAAACCTAATGCGGCTCCGAACTCAGCAGTAGTTAACACATTATGTAATGGCTCACGGCCTACTAATTCATTACGTAAGTATTCATCGCCTGCGGCAATACCTGCTTCTACTGTAGCAACACCAGCACCTCGCAATAATACTTTCTCTGCAGTAAAAGCAGCTAATCTTTGTCGTGCATTCTGACTCAGTTTCATAGCATTAAGAACTTTCTTAAGTCCCAGTAGCCTAGTTGCACCAACACCTACTGGCCCGCCGACGGAATATGCACCAACCGACAAAGCCATTAACAACGGGTTGTAAATAGATTCGTCAAGGATTATCTCAGCCAACTCTGCAGGATTATTTTGTCCATATTCTGCTAACTGACCTACTATTTCACTTGCTGAAAACTCATCTAAATTAAGTGCAGTTTCTATTCGCTCTTCAATCTCAGCGCGAAGTGCTTTGCCCTCAGTACTACCCATTAAATTAGGATGTTCGGTTTCTAGCTTTTTTAACTCCAACATTAACCGATTAGATTCCGTGTCACCTTGTAACACAGTAAGCCAAGCATCTGTATTTTTACCAAATCCCTGATTACCCATAAAGCTAGTATCACTACCTAGTAAATTACGATCAAAATTAACTGGCCCAAACTCCGAACTAGCATTTTGAAGTAAGCGCATTTTCTGTTGAGCTACAAATCTAGCAGGGTCAATTTCAGACGGTAAATCCATAACTGATTCAGCCTCAACCATAGGCTCTAAAGCGTCTTTAGAAAATACAGAATTCAAATCAACAGGGGGATTTGTTATTTTTGATTCAACTTCATCTTGACCAAATACATTACCGTTTAAAGCAATTGGTTCAACTTCATCTTTACTAAACACATTAGCGTTTAAAGCGATTGGTTCAACTTCATCTTCAGCAAAGACATTTAAGTTTGTAGATATCACTTTTTTAGTAGTTTGATTTGTTACCACTAGGAACATCTCCAGGCCAACGTATTTTCTTTAGACTACTCCATTGCTTAGGTCTACGTGCTACGTAATTCTCGTCAGCATCATACGTAAACCATTCGCCTTTAAATGCGTTCCATGCGTGGTTCTTAGATCTAAGGTTATATGTAGGTTGCTCTACCCCATTTGCATCTTTATAAACTTTAGGTTCTATATATACAAACTCAGGGTGATAGAATTTAGATTCTATATTATTCCAACCGATAACATCCTCGCCACCGTAAATACTATTTGCTTCAATAGTTGAATTGTATAAATCTTCTATGACACGTTTTTTTGTAAAGTTAGTCTCTCTAACTATTTCATCAGTAACTAAACCTATCTCTCGATTGACTTCATTGCGCCCAGACTTACCAAGTAGCTCCCATTGTGTTTTATTAATAAACGAGTTCTCATCTGGTCTATTACCAATAGAGTTTATAATAGTTCGACCTGCTTTTGGATGACTAGGTGGATAATTTTGCATATTGCTCGCTGCAAAAGTAAAAAAGAAATTTTCTTCATCACCACCATACATCTCGTTCGCAAGACCCTTAACGTCATCAAGTGTAGATCTAGAACCAGTACTTAAGAATCTATCTGGTCCAGTTAGTGTAAAGTCTGCGTTAGCTAACACATCGTTAGTTGCTTGCCTAATAAAATCTTGTGGGTTGTAATGTCTATTTGGATAATCCTTCATTGCTGTTTCTACTAAGCTATTTGCTCTACTATTAATAGCATCGAGCATACCGCCATTTGTAAAGTCCTTTTCAGACATTTCAGCCATTGGACCTGACGCCAACAAGTTTTTATACTGCGCTTCTAACTGCGGTTGACTAGCAAGCGCTGCTGAAAAGTTTCTAATATCATTGCCATCAGGATCAGTACTATTTATTGCAGCAGTGTATAAATCCATCAACTTTGTTCCTGACTTTCTTAGTTTCTTATTAAATTCTAAATATTCTGGAGTATCTTTTAGCACGTGCAATCGTTGACCGTTTGAGCTAACTCCTTCTGCCTGTCCTTGTGCGTAGTTATAAAGGTTAGTGCTTTTACCTATTGATTCTTGAACATCTCTATGTAAGGTTGCTGCTTTAGTATAAATCCGATTAGATGCACCAGCATTATTTACTGAAGTCTCTACAGCAAAGTACTTACCATCACGCCGCCTAAGAAACTGTGGAGGTACATTCTCTATCCCACTTTCAACTCCCCTAAGTACCGTTGTAACTTCTACTCCATTTACCATTTCAACAACCGTCTGCTTCATATCATTATATTTTACTTTGCTCCCAACCTTAAGGGCCGCAGCGTCCGCTAATAATCTAGCTGCTTCTATATCACCCCCCTTTTTAGTACTAGCTGCTAGTACTTTAGCGTCCGCTATTAATTTAGCTGCTTCTACTTTAGCTTGCGCAGTATTAAAATTAGATTGTGCAGAAGCTTGTGCAGCATCCCAACGATTCTTTTCTGTAAAGTCTAATTTTGCCCAAGCCTCTTTAGAGTTAGCACTTGCTACTTTAAGCTTAGCGTTAAGTGCATCATTCTCAGATACGACTTTAGAGCGGTTGGCGTTTGAACTCAATGACGCTTCACCCAATGCACCTAGGAAGCTAGGATTATCACTAGCCAACAGTTCAGCTGACATGTCACGAATATAGTCCCAATTACTATAAGGTTTATCTTTAACTAGGTCGCGTAGTTCTTGTTGATAGTCGACGCCCTTATATAAATTACTTACATAAGGTTTAGTTTCAAATGTTGGAGCTGGGATAGTAGAAATATCGTTGCCCGATTTCCCCTTGTCAGTATTGTTCGTTGTAGCTTTAGCTTTGTTTTCAACTACATTAGTAGATACATCAGTAGATACATCAGTAGATACATCAGTAGGTACAATTGAGTCTTTCTTTAGTGTCTCGATACCAACACCTGTCCTAGCATCTATAGGAAAAGTAACAGTGCTTGGTATAAGATCTTTAAGTGACTGCTGACCACCTGCTTCGTTCCATATTTGACGTGACTTATTTATATTTTTAATAATTTCATTTTGTCGATTTCTTTCTTGTTCTTTTGCATGTGCTAATTCAATGCCAGTAAGCTGGCTGCTTACCACCTGCTTCGGTCCATACCTTCCTCGGCGTGGCTTATTTATATTTTCAATGCCAGTAGGCTGGCTGCTTACCACCTGCTTCGGTCCATACCTTCCTCGGCGTGGATTATTTATATCTTTTTGAATTAATTCCTCTTTTGTCAAATCTTCTGTCAAAGCAGGTGCAAACATAGCACGATTTAATACGTTATTCATTAGTCATCACCCCACCAGCCAAATTGATTACCAACTGACGCGTACGTACCTAATGCGCCAATACCTTGCGTTAGAGTTGACGGACCTGGTTTTATTTGTGTTTGCATAGTCGAAGAGCTAGAAGGTACACCCTTAATTATGTCGTTATAAAATCCTGCTTGCGTGTAAGGGATCTGCTGATTCTCGTAAAAGTTAGCAATATCAGCATCACGCACTGTTTGGTTATAAGCTTGCTCTCTATCTCCAAATGTTGCTTGTAGGTTAATATCGTTAATCCCATATGACTGTTGTAAACCACCAAGCGATGCTTGAGTCCGCGCAGTTTCATTGTCTAACTGAGATGCGTTTACACCAAGATTACCCATGGCTTGCCCACCTTGGATGGCTCGATTTAGATACGACTCATTATTCTTAGTAGCAGTATCGAAACCACTTTGATTTAATTTAGCAATTGCGTTAGTTCGATTAGCTTCATGATTACGTGCTGCTTCGGATTCCATTATACCATGCCGTGAGCCACCAAAAGCACCACTCTTTGCAGCATTGGCATTTCGTTTCATGGAGTCTATATCATACTGTCGATTCATCTCGCTAGTAGTAGCATCGATTACATTTTGCTGATATGGATTTTGAAATTGAGATAGAGAATTAATACCAGTACCACTACCTGTTTGCATTGCTGTTCGTGCATCTTGCCCAATATTACCTTGATCTTCTAAGGTCGTGTTGAAATCTGCTGCTGCATTAGCTGCAGCTGATGCTTGCGCCATATATGGCTCGTATGCACCAATGCCACCCGCTACACTTTGATAAGCATTAAGTTGTAGTTGATCTCGATCTGTTACTCTACCGATGCCAGGATTAGCTGTATCATAAGTTTGATACTCGCTCTGCATTAGACCGGGAGTAGTTAAGTTACCGTCAACATCATATGTGCCACCAACTGACTCAACTAACTGCTGTCCAGCAGCTTGAAGGTACGCTGGTATTTCTTCATTAGTTTGATTAACGTAATCTATAGCCATGTCTACATACTCCTTGGATTTAACTCATCCATTAAGCCGGTCATAGCACCCCTACCCTGCGTTGATGGAAGTGCAGCAATACCTTGTGGTCTTGTTAGTGTAGGTGGTGGTCTAATTAAAGATTGATCTATTTGTGGTCTACCCATGTTAGAACGACCCAATGGTAAGTGATCTCGACCCGTAGGATATAGTGATGCAGGAGCAACACAATCGCCACGGCCTGAAGCTAGACATTTACGATATTCGTCGTACTCGTTTTTACTCATATCTGGGGCATCAGGCTCACCCTGCATTGCACCATACAACAAAGTACCACCTGTTAGTACAGCACTTGGATTGTCTTTTGCAAACTGAATACCTTTGTCCCAGTATGATTCGGTACCTGCTTCTTCGGCTACTACGGGTGCTACATTTTGTAGTGTTGATGGCGTATTATAGCGAACATTTTGCAACGCTGTATCACCTATACCTGCTAAATCTGAACCGGCACCACTATCTAAGTACTGATTTGGCGTAGTATTAACTTTAGCAGTCAAGGTACGAGGATTAACAGTATTACCAGTAACACTGTTACTCGGAAGTACCTCATTGCTCGCTTGATAGCTTTCTACACCTGAACCGGCAGCATAACCCATAGCACCAGCTTGCATTGCACTTTTAATGTCGCCATGTTGAACGTAATCGCCAGCAGCAGAACCTATTGCTATCTTTGTAGCAGCAGTCATAGTACCACCACTATAATAGCCAACAACACCGCCAACTATAGTGCCTAAATTATCTTTTAACCAACCCATTGTACTATCTCCTCACATTCCCAATGCCGCCAGATGGCATATCCATGGGCATTGGTGTACGTGACATTTGACTAGGAGCCATGCCCTGTGGGACCGGCGCTTGTTGTGGTGGCAACACAGGAGAACCACTTGACTGTGGTAAACTACCAATCCCAGCTGGAGCGGATCTAGGTGAAATTGAACTATCTTGCATTTGGTTGCCCATTTGCTTCTGATCTTCCATCTGATTCAATGCATTTTGCAACTGTGGAGGATTGCCGTTTTGCTTCCATTGGCCTAGTTTGTTTTCTACCTGTGAAAACATCTCAACCAATGCTTGATCTGGCGTACCCGCTAAAATCTGGCACTGTTGTTGTGTTTCTTGCTTGCTACAAATTATCCGAATACGTTCTTTGTATTCCGATTTAATAGGAAGGTTAGCTAATCGTTGTTCATCAAATAACATAAGTTTAATCTCTATCTCTATCTAAATAAGATATTAGCACATCATATACGTTTGCCGAACTACAAGTAATTCGAAGTTCGTCATCTGTTTCTAATACAAAGGGGCGCGATAATACTTCGCGTGATTCTTCTCGGTTAATAGGCTCATTCTTAAGAATGTGAAAAGAGATAGCTTTATCTGCATCATACACCGATATGCTAACTCTGCCATCAGTACTCGCATGGGTATTAGTTACAATCACACTACCAACAACAAAGTTACTACTGCCTGCAACAGTAATTAATGTTTGCTCAGTACTTACTGCTATAGATGCGCCATATAATCTAAATTGATTAGCCATTTATTTACTCAAGAAGAACTCTAACGCTTCTCGATCCTCCGCTATCTTAGCTCGTTCTACAGGTATGCGTAATGCTTGTTCTATACGCCGTATGATTTGATTCATTTGCTGTTGATTATACGTAGCAGGTGGATCTGGTAATTTACCCGTTAATAGTCCACTACTCATTATCGTTTCCCATCCCTTCGGACATCTAATCTTGGAACACCCATATGCCACAAGTCACGAAGTTCATCCGAACTAATTCGAAGTGCCACCTGTCTTGCTCTCATACGAATATCTAATTTCTCTGTTGTAGCAGTAACTGTTTGAGTAGTTTCAGACAGTTGTCCGGCATGAGGATATAGTCGATACTTTAATGTGTATTCGACATTCCCATAGTCAATAACCATATCAGGAACTAAACGATTAGCAAATAGTATATTATCACCCTCTCCAAGATCAAACTCTGCAGACTCAATATGCGCAATCATTGCAGTCTCATCCGCATCATCTCGATACTCATGGTGATAAATAACACCCGTTGGATCTGCTGCTAAAGGATATGGGTGTAATTCCGAATCCATCCAAACAGTCCTAGAAAAAGTACCATTATACCAAATCTTCTCTTCGTAATTGTAAATGACGTATCGATCTATCTCTATACTAGATGCTGAAGGATATAGCCAAATAACCTCATGAAAGCTTTTATTTAATCCAGCATGTACTTTAGTTATTTGAATTTTGTTTAAATCATTAAATACATGTCGATGTACTGTACAAGGAATCGTTCGTACAACACCATCATAAATAAAGAAATCATTATCACTCATCCAGTATGATACTGAGTTATGTGTAATTACACACTCGTGACTTATAGCTCCGCAATTACGACCTAGCTCTTGAAACCCAAACGTAAAAGGTGGACCTTGAAATTCCATTGAGTGCAAACCACCGTCTGTCCAAATTAAGGTTGAAGATTGAGATCTTTCAGATGCAAAGATCCTAGAGCCACCACTAAGTACTTGGTCACCTGCTGTATTTTCAGCAATAGGTGTCCATTCTTCTTTAGTTTCTTGATTACCCCACCGCACTAACATTTTGTTTTGAACACCTGTTGTTGCAGAACCTAGTGTTACTAAATGCCTATCAGGATTAGTAACAACCACTACGTCATTAAAAGCAGGAGACCCTGTTAATATTTCTGCACGAGCAGTAGTATTTAAAGTATTAGCATTCCAGGAATACAATCGACCTTGGTTAGAGCAACAGACTAAATCTTGTCCAAAATGATCTAAACTCCAATGCCGAATATCACTAATCTCAGTAGAGTTAGTACGAGCAGTGCCCCATGTTTCACTACTCCAAGTGCCAGCACCAAATCCAAAGTTATTAACTGCATGCTCATTACCTACGGGTAATTCATAAGCGGCTACAACAGAACCACCAATACCAGATAACGTACTAGTAGATGCAGTGGTTACTGTAATGCTATAACTATCAGCATTAATTCTTGTTACTCTGTGGTTGGCATTAATTTCACTATCTACAAATGACGAATGAGTAGCCCCGCTAAAAGTAACGTAATCACCAGTACTTAAATCATGTGCTATATGGGTAACTACAATAGTGTTACTTGTGTTGGTAATATTAAATGGATTAGATAGCGTTGGACTTATTGGATGTTCGTAATGAAGTCGGACAACACCACCTATGTTTGTGGCTGTATTAGTCGCTGCAGTTGTTATTTTAAATGAGTAACTATTAGCATTAATATAAGTAATGTAGTGTTGGTCATTAACTTCATCGTTATCAAAGAAAGAAGATGTTGAATTCTCAACTCGAACAGTTGCTCCATTTAAAGCACCATGTGCTGTATGTGTAACAACAACCGTTGTATCTCCATTAGTTGTAGACAGTGGGTTGGTTAAAAGCACCGTGCTACGGAGTGGTGTAATATCTATATAAGAGTCAATATATAAATATAATTTAGAATGTGTACCTAATGCACTTACCGTTAATCCTGAATTTAAACGCCAAGAAATCATAGATCGCGCAGTACCTGAGAAGCCATCGATTCCAGCTTGGGTTGCTTTCCATCCTCCAATTTTCTCAGGTTGTCCAAATTTAAATCGAACTTTATCAGCATCACGCCATGAGGGACTTGATGTTAGAGATGGCGTTTCTTTATTGACACCGGGAGGAATTTTTAATGATATAAATGTCATCTATGTAGCACCGCATTGATTCGTGACCTAGACGCTGCATATGGTAATATTAAAGTACCACCTTCGATGGTACTACCATTAGTCATTGTCCAAACATATTCCTTATAAGTTCTTGGGAATACAGATAAATTAGAAGCGTCCCAAACATAAAGACCAGTTGCTCCTATTTCAATGCAAGCTGCTGAGGTAACCGAAATTGGTACCGAACCTAGCGCTTGAGGGTCGTACAAAGATATAGTAACAGATCCACCGGAAGTAAACCATTTTGCAACGTTATATTGCCCACCGGGAGTAGCGCCTGCAATAGCAGTACCTAATGGTACAGCCCCTAATGGTGAATAACCAAAACTCATATCAAACTACGCGCAATCTGGCTGCTGCTCTAGCATCTACGATGTCAGTTGGCACAGCCGTGCCTGTGTCTGCCTTGCGGATGACGTACCAATCGGTGTCAGCAAGGTACGCTAGGTTCTCTTGATTGATTTCTCGTTGAGCATTGGCTGCAATCTCTGCGTCTGTGTACTCTGGGTCTGGCGTGTTGCCTTCGGCTATCCACTCTTGCACATCGTGATAGTCTCGGTTGCCACCAGAATTGGGTACTGACATTGAGCCATTGACTAACCATCCGTCACCTTGAATCTTTACAGTTTCGATTGTCATCTTATAGCTCCGCGCTCATTAATACAGTACCACCATGTAGATAATTTATCTGGTTAGGAGATAGAGTAACCGTCCCCGAAATTCGACAACCGTGAGAAGTTATATTGGAGAACCCCGGCGTTCCTCCATAACCTGTGTTAGTCGAGAATGCACCCGTAGTTGATAAAGTAGGTGATGCTCTCATTTCATTTTCAAAGTGAAGGAAATTTAGTCCAGCACCGGCAGAAGCAGTAAAACGACCTACATTAAAAAAGGCAAGAACTCCAGTTGATTGAAAATACCTTTGACACAATGCCAACTCTTCGCCCACCGATCTTGGCTCAAAGGTTGTGGCTACACTGCCAGCTTCCATTTGTACTTGTGAGAATTCAAACGTGCCTGATTGTTGACCGAGGGAGTTTGTACGTGCGTTATAGGTTGAGCCAGCGTCTAGCCATATAGATACTTGTAGATTATCATTACCATTAGTACCTAAAGTCTTTCCATTAATTGAAGGAATTGCCGCAGATACAGTGTGTTTAGCCCACGATGTTGTCAGTGCAACAGTTGTTACTCCAATTTCATCAACAGCAGTAGATGGAGAACCGCCTGTTCCAAAGTTTTGATAAAACTCAATTGCAATATTCTTTGATGCATCGGCTTTAGCCCAAAAACTTAGTGTTGCTGTAGTTCCTGCAAAGGTTCCAACACCTTCAATTCTTTGGTTCATAATTACAAGGCTACCCGCACCAGCAACACTACTAACAACCGTCCGCGAGTAATACTTAGGGTTATTTGGTACATCAGTTTGACCCAGTGTAAACGCTTGTCGGCTGACTGCTTGAGTTGATCCACTTATATTATGTCGCCACCTATCCGCACTACCATAATTACTAGCGGTCTGACTTGTCGCACGTTGCCAAATGTCAAAGTTACCATTGATGATGGCGTTCTTACGCCCAACAACACTAGCGATGTCAGCCGTTTCTCTAGTTGCTGATTTAGTCATCTGCTACTCCTGCGTTGGCATTAATGCCTTGAGTTCATCAGCGGTACTTGCAGCGTCCATTAATACCTGTAGGTCAGCATCGGCACTGCGGATTGCAGCACGACTTGCTTCGGCTGCTTCTGCTTCGCTAGGTATCGTTGCCTTGATGTCGAGTGGGGCGAAGGATGCATTGCGTACTGCTCGACGAGCATCGTGTGCAATGACCTTAGCTTTGTTCATGTCTATTGTAATCATTACTATACTCCGATTAAATGAATCTTGACTAGTGTGTATACTGAGTTCAAAACATTAACATTAACCTTAACGCCAAATCCATTAGTTGCTTTGGTTGTTTGACAACGGTGCTGTACTTCAAATGCTTTTGCACCACTAATTGTTTGAATAGTTGCTCCGGTACTGGCATTCCATCCAATATCAGCAAGGGCAGAAAAGGGCGCTGTTCCTTCGGCAACTGTCGCACTGTCCGTATCATTCCACAACCGACTATAATGTGAATTTACTGCAAAAGCTGGTGCTGACCATTCAATCAAATAAGTCCCTGCTTGTAAGGTGAATTGATTAGAAGCAATGGTGACAATATTAGAAGGGTCATCTATTTCTGTATTTAAATCCCTAATCCGAAAAGCATCTTGTGTAAACGTACCACCATCTACGTTATAAGCCTTTACATCAGCAATGATGGCAACTGATTTGGCAAATGCTGTATCAAAGTTATCACTGCCCCGTATAGTCGTAGTCATTACTTTGGATACTCCAGTTTAATTGCAGCAATGGCATCTTGCCAAGTTGTTGTTGAGTTCATTAGATCGTCATAACGCATCTCATCTTGATTCAGTAGATCGTATGCTGACTTGCGTAAACGGGCGTACTCTAATGAGTCATAGACAGCCTGTAGTCGTATTACTTCTGCGTCAATTGCTTCAGGTGTTGGCTCATCTTGGAGTTCATCTATCCACTGAAGATCATCACCACGCAGTACCCATTGTGCCAAAGGACATAGGCTTTGGATGGCATCTGCTTTATGTACTGTATTGTCTAAAATATTCATCCTGCGATCTCCGTTGCAATCAGTGTGTTGCGATATAAACTACTTGAATTAATCCATACGGCTGCTGTGCTATAACCTTGCGCTTGTACTTTGTAAGTAATCGCGGCAGTGCTAGCTGGTGAATCAATCTCTATATTGCTTGTGCTTAAATGAGTATTTGCTGTGGAAGTGTAACTAGAATACCCACCTCCAGCGGTAAAAAGAGGTGTTGAGTCACGGACAAGTCTAAATGAAAGTCCTGTGTTTGTAGTAATTATACGGAAGTTTTGAATCGCATATTCTAGCTTTACTTTTGATGCCGTGGAAGCAAGGGTAATCGAGACTGATAACCCAATGTCTACCCAACTCGTCGATGAGAGGATAATTTGTGTGTCATTTGTGGCAGAAACAACATTAGATGGAATCGAGCTATCCCAGTTGTCTGATGCTCGTATTACTGTAGTCATTAGTCACCCACCCCATCGTTCAACTCAGCCTCATCTACCGTCCACGCATTCCGAAACACCCTGTTTGAGGGTATATATGAGTCTTCAACGATCTTAAACTTGAGTCCCGTTGGCACATCTTTCAGTGCAGTCTCCATATCGCTAAGTGGACAATTAGGGGCTGGTGTCATTACACAAACATTTCCGTCTGCTTCTTGATAGATTATTTTCATGTGTTTATTCCGTTGTTTGTTATACGCATTATGCTTGGCCTCCAAAGCTAACTATATGAATAGCAGAGGTATCTGTCGCTGAGGTATTTTCATAGTGTGTAACACGTACATTAGAGGTAGTGCTGGGTGTGCAATAAGTAACATTATGCGAAAAACTTACTGTTGGAATAGCCATAACGACTGAGGCATACAAAGCATTATTCATTGCGATGGTAAAATTGACATCCGTCTTACCTACCGAAACATCCGTTAAACTTGATATATTCTCACTATCATTTATAACATTTGTAGTTTGATTAAAGTTTACCCAAGCCGTGGGTATTAACCTCTGACCTTTAACAGTCGGAATACCACCTGATGTATTCTGTATATCGTTTGCTTTAATTGTACTCATACGACTGTCCAAGTTGAGCCGTTAGGCACTGTAATTGTTACGCCTGAGTTGATCGTAATTGGCCCTGCACTCATAGCATTCTTATTTGTTGTAATGGTGTAGTCGGCAGTTACGGTAGTTGAGTTTTCCCAAAAGACCTCGCCCTGCACAACCTTAGCATCGGTCTGAGCCTTGGTATAGGTGTCTGCAACCGTGAACGATTTGAACGCTGTTATGCGAACGATTGTCCCAACGACTGCTCCATCATCTAGTACCACTGCCGTGCCGTTGGTTGCTACGTAGTCGGCTGTTGGTATGTCCAAGCCACCATAGGTGACGTGTATGTTGTTTGCGCTGTACGACAATGTTTGACTATTAGCATCCGCGCCTGAGAACGAGGTCTGTCCTGCGGTTGCGATGTACTCATAAGTAAACAAAGAAGCTGTGCCTGACGAACTT
>TARA_R110000803_G_scaffold145933_3_pt1 | contig 30745 bp, 44 predicted proteins | sample TARA_R110000803 | Tara Oceans TARA_R110000803 (sample SAMEA4397772) | marine metagenome | biome: Polar Biome; feature: [SRF] surface water layer (ENVO:00010504); material: water (ENVO:00002006), including particulate matter (ENVO:01000060) such as... | depth 5 m | reverse complement strand
TTTGTGTTCTCTTTCTATCTTATCCACTACGGGCATAAGCCAATCCCAAGAGTTGTGGTACTCCATTGATTCAATAGGCACAACCTCATTACCTGTATTTGTCATTTGTATCATTACTGATTCATCGTTAGTATCCCCATAAGTCATCCCCATAAATTCCGCTATTTTTTTATTGTCTTTCATATTATATTCGTTAAAGGTTAATAAATTCTTTCTTAAAATACTTCCAAGCATCTGTCATTGTATACATCTTGTTGCGATACATTGAATCTTGTGATGCCCAAAATGATACTCCATTTTTGCTTCTTTTAATGACATTGTCAGATGACATCCATTGCAAGAATTCTTCTTTGTCTGATACTCTCATATTTGTTTTAAATTATTTTCTTCTGCGTGAAATCTTAAAGCAAACCATATTTGATCCATTGTCGCTTCGTTTGTTAATGCTGATTCTAGCACTTCTTGTGCCATCACATCATCTTCACAGACATAATCTCCTTTGACATCATCAATGTGCCATAGGTTATCTACGAAGTATCCTTTTTCTTTTAATAAAGCCCTAGCTTCTTGTACTGAGTTATCCATAATAATATATTTTTAAGTTAAGACTGCCTTTCGACAGTTTCGTTCTTCCGAACTCATCAGTTAACTGTTATTTTAGAATATATATATCAGAATATATTTGATCAATCACTTCGCCATCGGTTAAGTCATCGCCTTCTGTGTTTAAAATTTCTTTTAAGGCTAATATAACTCTAAGCATTCCGTGTCCTTCTGCCTGTTCTATTGGCGTGCCAAATTCAATTAATTTATTTGCTTGCTCTATCATCTTGATTATTTTAAGGTTAATACGAAGAGGCTGGTCTTGACTGATTTTCTTCAAATGTTGCGCTTTCCCACTCGTCTTCATCGTGGTTCGTTAATGCGTGAAAGTGTCTCATTAATGCTTCACCAATTTCATCCAGCTCTTTAAATCTATTGCTAAATTCAAGTTGCAGAGGGATATTGGTTTCGTTGGCTCTTATCGTATCATTTATCTGAATTGCTCCAAGCATACCACCACCTAAGTAGTTCTGATATGCTGACATTTTATGTCCCTTGAACCCTAATGTTGTTAGGCCAATCTCAATACCTCCACCTCGTGAAGATATCTCTTGTCTTAGTGTAATTTCTGTAATATTCATTTGATTATTAATTTAAGTTAAGACGCTTCGCAGCGTTTCGTCCTTACGGACTCGTCAGTTAACTAATCTCAGCAATTCGATCTTTGACATCTTGTGATGTATACGTCTTAGCATCTCCTTCGTAGTAGTCTAAGAATGTATCGATATATCCATCTTCAATATCATCGTCAATCTCTCCGCTATCCTTCCATTCCATTAAGTACTGATGTATCATACCATCCTCACATTTGAAAAGCTTAGCATCCGTATATCCTCCTCTAGCATCTGCACCATTGTGAATTTGAATCAGCACGTATTCATCCTCATCAATAATTATGTTAGCACCCTGCAATATCTGAGACAAATCACTTTCACCATTGTAAGTGTTCCAAGTCCTTTCGATTTTAACATCCCAAAAAGAAGCAATATGATCGTATGCATTTCTACTAACTCCATTGGCTTCGCAGTCAGCATCCCAATCATCAGATTCATCTTGAATTTTATTAAACTCATTACAAATATCATCCAGTTCAAGATCATTAGTCAGAAAATGAAATACTGATACCGTTCTTTCTATATCTCCTCTTTCAAAGTCAAAGGTGTAAATCTCATCATCTTCATTGTTGAAATCATCAATGGTTTTCTTTTGGTTTTTCTGCCATCCTCTTCCTTCAGCAAATCCACTATCGCACATATGTTTGCCTGTATTCTCAGTCAGCATTTCGTATACTAATTTTTTTACTCTATTCATAATTTCTCTCTTTATTCCTTTAATTTACTGAACTGACTTTTGTACTTTTCATTTACTTCTTTCCAAAATATTCTTTTGGCTTCGTAAGACAATCCAACTAGATTATCCATCCCGTACTTCTGCAAAATCTGTATTGCAATAACGCTTTGACTTATTGTTTTCATAATCTTGTTGGTTTGTATTAATCTAGTAATTGGTAAGGATCAAAGAATATCAAGGTACTTTTGGCTGATCCTATCTGAACAAAACATTGCTTTGCTATAAGGTCAGCTAATTCTCTTTCATATGCGTAATATGCTCCTAATTCCAATACCTTATCAACACATTCCTGTATTGTCTTGAATGAATAAATAGTTTTTACTTTGCTTATCATAATCTTTTTTTAAGTCCGTTTGTCAATTATTTTAATAATCGTTTATTGTATACCTTCAAATGTGAGTCTCTAATAGACTCTAATTCTGCATAACTATGCTTTATCATTTCATCATATTTATATTGTATTAGATTGGTGACAGACTCTCTACCTCTAATTTTTTCAGCTAGCACAATTATGCTTCCGATTATTGATTGTTTAAAAAACATTTCTGCACGATCTTCTAAGTTTACCATAATCTTTTTTTTAGTTGATTTCTGTTTCTGCTTTTGCTTCATCAGCACAGGCACTCACCTGTGGACAGAGGAGGTGTTAACCTCCTTGTATTATTATAAGTTTCCATCTCTGAAATCAGTCAGTCTCTGTAAAATTACTTTAGCATTACCCTGTAGTCCAAAATACTTTTTTACTTGTCCTATTTGCCAGTGACGGTGTGGTTTCATTTTAAATTTAGTCCAAAGTGATACGTCTCTGATACTTACAATTAAGTTGTAGTAACCTTTGTTGGATTCCATTCCGTTGATATTCATTGATTTGCTCCAGTCTAATTCAAATTGAGTTTGTTCTGTTGTCATAATTTCTAGTGGTTTTGTTTGCTATAAGTTTTAATGTTCATTTGTTCTGTTAATAACCACGGTTTAAAAGTTGTGTGATTCTCTTTGTAAATCCATTTTCTGTGTAAAATTTATTTATATCATCCTTTACTGAAAAAGTGAATTTCCCTTCATAAAAAGTGATCATATTAATTCCATCTCTCGACACCGCAAACCATCCGGCCACATCGTTGCCTGTTGAAAATATTCCTCTTTCGTTTCTTTCGTTGTTTATTTCTTGAATTGTCATTGTCTTTTTGTTTAGTTAGTTAAGCTATTTTTTTACTATAAGTTTTAATGTTCATTCGTTCTGCTCCCTGTCTGAAAAAGTAACTTTCCATTGTAATTTGCTTGCTTATCCATAGGTAAGTTAAATGCTCGTCAGTATTATTTTCTTCTACCATAATCTTGTTGTTAATAGTTTAAAATTTAATTGCTTCACCCGATTCCAAGTGATCTTTTATATCGCCCAACCATCCGATTTTTATGCTTCTCATAGTTGAATCTTTTCCTCCATCACCACCGATTCGGTCTGTGCCTCTATACATATTGTAATAGATACCGTTACCATCGAAGTCCGCACTTATCTCCATTGTCCATTCCTTGAAAGTAGATACATAACTTCCTGTCCGCTTATCTCGCTTAAAACTTGCGCCAAATGATTTCAATTCTGTTAAATAATTCTTCATAATCTTATTGGTTTTTTTTGATGGTTAAAAATAAACTTCGAATTCGCCTTCCAAATTCCGAATGTCGGTGATCGCTTCTTCTTTGCTGAAAAACGTTTGTTGTGTTGCGTTTCCTTCGTGATCAACTAAATCAACGGTTAAACTTTTATTTTCGTCAAAATGTTTTTTGACGTCTAATTCGCGATGAATGTTCATAATTGGTTTTTTTAATAGTTAAATGTTACCGTTCCAAATACGTCTTGCGTTCTATTAAAGTACATTTCTGCTGCCTTCTCAGGATCGGTGAAAGTCCCTACCTCCTCATTTAAAATTTCGCCATTAATACACTCACTTGCGTCAATGGTTAGTCCCTGATTTCTTGCGCAAAGTCTTTTTATATCTGATGCGCTATGTCGGTCAATTGATTCTAAGTATTTCATAATTTTCTGTGGTTATTGGTTTAATATTCTCCATTGGCTTGTGCCAAATTACATCTGTTATCCTCTTGGTATCTTTCCATTATCGCAAATACATCATCCTCTCTATCTAGTGGGATGGTATATAGTAGTTGAAATTTAGAAACATAATCCCCAAAAACTATCCGAGGATGTGCTATCTCTATATTTTTGGATGTCTTAATTGCTACGTGAGTTCCTATGTTAGCTATCTCTTTTCGTTGTTCGGCTTCACTTGTTTTGGTATCCTGTATGTTTGTGTAGTTTGTCATTTGTTATCTGTTTGTGACTTAATTGGCTGATTATCAGGTAGTTAGGTCGGGTTTACTGTCATTACTCGTTCTCTATAGGTTGAATGTACGCACAATATCTCAGTAATCCTAATGGTTTACAATAAGTCAGTCAATAAGGAATCAATGAAGGGAGGGAGTGGTTAACCCAAGTCTGCTTGTGCTTGTAAGTGCTTACATATGTCCTCAGTCTGGGTTAGTGCTTACGTTAGTGCTTACGCATCCTACTTGTGTATACTTGTATATACTTGTATATACTTGTAATTGCTTTCTCTCTCTATATAGATGTATGTATACCTACATACTACTATAGGTGACAAGGTGCATCACCTATATACTACTAGGCATCAGCTATACCAAGCAACAGATGGCCATCACTAGTACGGGAGACCTACCCATACAAAAACGCCAAAAAAATGGACTGCGAACCTCCAAACACCATCCCCCCCCACAAAATAAAAATCGTTTCCCACTGGGGGTGCCTTCACGTATATCTATATATAACCCAAACACTATGTACATCTAATAAAATTTTGTATCTTGCGGTATGAAATACAAGAGTATGGGAGGTTTGACTGTCAAGGATGGTCGTCTTATAAACAACAGGATTGACGGGCTATCAGGAATTGCTCAAGCAAACAATTTAAGAAATATGAAGCACAGATATGAGAAGGTTAGCATAATCTCGGACGGGATTGTCTTAGGAAAGGCTAAGGAAAATATGCTAGAATTGTAATATCAACACAAATTGTGACGCCTTAGTGTTGGTTCTATGTTAACTTTTTTTACTTAACTACTTGATTCTCAGTAAAAAATGTTGAATGTTAATTTAGAATTGATTCTATAGTCAGAAAATATATATATATATATATATTTCTCTCTCCCCCCTTAGGGGAGTAGGAAAAACAACATAATCTAATTTAAATAAAATGTCAGAGATAGGATACTCTCCAAAGAACTTACAGTTCGATGATGCGGGGAGAAAGAAATTAATTAAAGGGATTACTACAATTGCTTCGGCAGTTAAGTCAACACTCGGGCCTTCGGGTCAGACTGTGCTGATTGAATCACCTCACCACACACACGGAATTACTGTCACCAAGGATGGTGTAACTGTTGCAAAAGCAGTTGACCTATTAGACCCAGTCGAGAACCTTGCGGTTCGTATGATGAAGGAAGCGGCAGATAGGACGGCAACAGAAGCTGGTGATGGCACGACAACGGCTATTGTCTTAACTGAGTCTCTTGCCACGGAGGGTTTTAAGCTCCTTGGTGGCGATAACACCTCAAACAAGACTGACGTACTGCGTGAGCTGGTATCGTTGACTGAGCAGGTTGTAAACAACCTTAAGCGTTCATCCAGGAGAATAACACCAAGCAGGTTACAAGACGTAGCGATTGTTTCTACAAACAACGACATCGGATTAGGCAAAACCATTGCTGATGTATACAAGAAGGTGGGTAAGAATGGCATCGTCACTATTGACAAGTCACAGACGAGTGAGACCCACTACGAGACAACAAGTGGTCTAAAGATTGAGAGGGGCTACTCAACAGACCTATTCATCAATGACCACCGTAAGGATGAGTGCATACTTGAGGATACGCTTGTGCTTGTGAGTGACGCTGAGATTACCAACCTACTTACGATTGAGAACATTTTAAAGCCAATCATACAGGACGGAAAAAAATTATTGATCATTGCACCCTGTTCACAGAACGTGTTGAACACGCTCGCAGCGAATGTAATGAAGAGTGGTCTAAAGATATGCGCAATCACGCCCCCAAGCTTTGGCTACAAGCAACACGAACTGATGAATGACATTGCGCTCAGTGTTGGTGCCACATACTTCTCCGAGAAGACGGGCGATGACCTAAGCATTATGACCGTTGCTGATCTAGGTATGGCATCCAAGGTAATTGTGGGTAGGGAATCAACTGTGCTTGTAAAGACTAGTGAAGAGCAAAGTGAGGCGGTTACTGATAGGGTATCACAGCTATGGGATGCGCATAAGTTAGCAACAAAGACTGGCGATAGGGGATTTATTTTATCACGGATTGCTTCCCTTACAGGAGGGGTTGGTGTTATCTATGTCGGTGGAAATACTGACCTAGAGCAAAAAGAGCTTTATGACAGGGTAGATGATGCGGTATGCGCTGTAAGGTCTGCACTAGAGGAGGGCATTCTGCCTGGGGGTGGAATTGCATTATACAAAGAGTCATTAAAACTTAACAATGGTACAATTGCGGAACAGATTTTGAAAAAAGCACTTCGTGCTCCCCTAGTACAAATACATTTAAATGCAGGGATAGATGATAGTATTCCTGATAATTTTGAGGTAGGGCATACTATGGGGTACGACGTGAAAAACCAACGGTATGGTGATATGTACAAGATGGGCATTATTGACCCGCTAAAGGTCACCAAGTCTGCGCTGCAGAATGCGGTATCGGTTGCCGTAACCATCCTTTCAACCAATGCAATTATTACACAAGCACGAACATACGAGTCACTATGAATCCAATCGGTAAATACATTCTAATCAAAACAATTGATGAAGAGGTCAGGTCTTCTTCAGGGTTAATTATGTCAGCAAAAGACGTAAGCGATCTCAGGTACAAGAAGGGTGTTGTTGTAAAACCTGGCAGTGAGGTCAGTCTAATAGAACAGGGTGACAGTATTTATTACGACACAAGGGCTGGCTATACTATGACCATATACGGGGAGACGTATACCATTATTGTCGAGAGAGACGTCGTTGTTGTCTTATAAAAGCATTCATCTCTTTTATCATATCACGATATAGTTTATCGGTATAACTGCCATTAGCTAAAAACAATGGGTTAACACTCTTGGCTTCAGGAAACTCCTCACCGTTTAGTTTTTTATATATCATACCCACCATACGCTTGCCCTTGTATGAGAGCTGGTATAGTGCGACTTCCTTACCCTTCCTTTTACGGAATACCTCTACCCACCCTTCCTTTACAAGGAAGCTAAATCTCTTCGGATTCCAAGTTAATATCTTATCAAACTCATTAAACTTTGTTTTATTAAAATACTTCTCTGAGTATAAGAATAGAATCATATCAAGGTCGGTGTTTGTAATCTTGTACTTTGCTTTTACAAAATATCGGAGAACCCTCCAGTACTTTAAGTAGTCCTCTCGTGGATTGAAATCGTATACTCTCTCCATAATGTTATTTAAATTTTGATTAGATTTGCAGACAGCAAAGGTACAAAAATTATGGATTGTAAAGAGAAAAGTGGAAAAGACTGTAAGCCTGTCATAAAGAAAACGGTTGCTGATCTTAATGCAACTAACTTCAAAAACAAGGATGTTATGAAGTGGACAAAGCCAAAAGCTTCTGCACCAAGGAAGGCAAGATCATCCTCGATTAGCGGATTGGGTCAATTAGGCAGAACTACAAGGATACCACGCTTAACTATAAAACAAAAAAAATAATGAAAAAAGTAACAGTAATCAAAAAGATCAGTCCCAAGAAAAATAAGATTAAAAAAGTAACAGTAATCCGAAAGAAGAAATACTAAAAAAAAATGAGAAAACTATTTATTAAGTTTTATTGGAAACTAAAATGTATCCACAACAAAGTTATATCAAAACTATTATTTGATATAACGAATTGTCCTACTGAAGGATGTAAATGTAAATAAAAAATCAAATGGAATCTAAAGGACTTGGTGATACTATCGAAAAGATAACCACCGCAACAGGAATAAAAAAAGTAGTAGAAAAAATAACAAAGCAGCCTTGTGGTTGCAACAAAAGAAAAGAAAAGCTAAACAAAGCTTTTCCGTATAAGTAAAAGAGATTTTTAACCTCAAAACAAAAAAATGGGATATCCAAAGAATACGATTAATACGGGACTTGCACTAGAAGTTATTGCAAGTGATACGCTACCAATACCTCACCCGAGTCAACAAAAACTTACGGGAGTAGCAACAGGAGCGTCAGCAACACTTAATAGTCTTGTTGATACAGGAGGCGACTTCATTATTGGTTCTGAAGGATCAGGCTCGGTTCAGGAGGGAGATGTTGTCTATAACACCACAGCAAGCACGTCAGCTACGGTAGTAACTGTTAGTAGCAATACAGTATTGGTTTTAGATACTGACATCTTTGGGGCTGCAGCCTTCAATGATAGTTACCAAATATTTATGAACGGTGATTTTGAGGGGTTAGCACAGGCTGCTGCTCAGGGATGCGTTCTTTTTGTAGGTAGTTCAACAGCACCTGCTGCTATTGCCGATGGTTATGTTGACATTAAAGTAAAAACCTCAGCAGGTAGCACTGTTATCTTTAGCAGTTTCCCTGTAGGAGAGTATTTACCCGTGCAGGTTTTACAGCTTTATTCAACATCAACAAGTGCGGCTTCGGCTACTAACTGTATAGCAATTTGGTAATATGGGAATCTCAGACATAAAATTGTTTTTATTAAACACAGGCACGCTTGCCGTTTCTTTTTCTCAGATTGACACTTTATTAAAGATCATACTACTAAGTGTTTCAATTGGATACACCATACAGAGATGGTATATGCTAGATAAAGAAAGGCGTGAGAAAGATAAATAAACTTATTGTTCATTGTTCCGCAACTAGAGAATGTCAGCACATAGATATAGATACTATCCGTGGTTGGCACGTTAATGAGAGAGGGTGGTCAGATATCGGATATCATTATGTTATTTATTTAGACGGGACAGTTGTTAAAGGAAGAGACATTAGAGTACAGGGTGCTCACACAAAAGGACAAAACAAAAATAGTATCGGGATTTGTTATGTTGGGGGACTATCCTCGGACGGTAAAGATTCAAAGGATACAAGGACAGATGTTCAGAAAGAAAGCCTTTCTAAGCTTTTGTCAGACCTAAAGTCTATGTTTTGCGATTCGGTTGTCCACGGACACCGTGACTTCTCTAGCAAGGAGTGTCCAAGTTTTGATGCTACAAAAGAATATAAAGACATATAATTATGAAAAAAGGATTTAAAATACATAATATGTATAGCAAAACGGGTCTAAAAAAAGTAGCAAAAACTATGAAAGACCACACAGCTTTAAAAAAAAACGGATATACCCATACTAAGAAAAAGTAATGGCAACGCCAAGAAAAGGAAAAGCAAAAGTAAAGGTTACTGCAGACGGTAAAAGTATAAGTTATGGTCAGGCAGGCAACGCTAAAGGTGGTGGACCAAGACTAAAACAACTACGGCTAAAAAGACTAGCTTTAATTTTTTTAAGCTTTAGTATAGGATGTAGCGTCTATATTTCAAATAAAACAGACATACGACTATATAAAAAAAACCGTATCATAGTAGACACGGTTTTTGTTTTACCTTTAGAGTTAGACACACTCCAAACAATTTGTCTCGTAAGAGATGGAAGTGTTCTGGTAAAAAATCTAAAAAATAATTATGAACAAGATACTAAACTGGTTTAGTGGGAGCGTTATAGGAGAAATAGGTAACGTAATTGACAAACTTTTCACCTCTGAGGAGGAACGAATTAATGCAAAGAATGAAGTATTCAAGGTTTTAAAAGAAAAGCAGCTTGAACTTCAGAGGCTACAAACAGAGGTTATAGTGACGGAGGCTAAAGGAAACTGGCTTCAAAGAAGTTGGAGACCAATATTAATGTTGGCTTTTGGGTTTATTGTTATATACGTTAAATTTATTGCCCCCTTGTTTGGATTACCTGTTCCCCCACTTGAGGATGAATTTTGGAATTTACTTCAGTTAGGTATTGGTGGTTATGTAATAGGAAGAACGGGTGAGAAGATGATGAACTCCTTTTCTAATAAAAAATAATTGTATCTTTGTATCTCCCTACGGGGGCAAAAACCTTTTAGATGTCAAGAATTAGTACATACGCTTTAGATGCAGATATAATAGGCACGGATAAATGGATAGGAACATCCGCCAATTCCGCTAACGCCACAAAAAACTTTTCGGTCAATGCTGTTGCAGCATTTTTAAATTCGGAAGGCATTATAGAGTCACAGGCACTACGCTATACATATCAAGATAGAATAGGAAATGCGGTAAGGGATAGTGGAACAATATCATTTCTTACCTCAATAGGAAGCTCAGTTGCCTTTTCTACTATTACTTCGTGGATGTTAAGTGCCTATGCAAAAACAAACAAGGATGTACACACGTTTTACAATTCACCCCTAATTGCCTCAACGGTTCTTGTTACAAATGCAGCAAACCCAAGCAATTGGGCTATTTATGTATGGGACAGTTCTTCACAGGTTGTATTAGAACCTAATTTCTACGATATAGGCTTAACATACATATCGGGTTCAGGTAACTTAGTAGCTGGTCAGCAGTATCTTATTTCTTTATTGAATTATGATGATACGGGTAGTAACGATAAGAATTTTGTTTTCACGCAGACAACACCTTCATCAACGTGGGTCATAGATCACAACCTAGCGAAGTACTGCTCGGTATCGATAGTTGACACGGCAGGGGAAGTGGTTTATGGGGAGATTCAGTATAACAGCATAAACCAAGTAACATTAACATTTAGTGAAGCGTTTTCGGGAGATGCTTTTTGTAATTAAAAAAAGAAATAATTATGGCAATTAGGTATTTAGCAAATCTTGACATAGGGACGAATCAATTGCTGAACGCCTCCTTACAACAAATAGCGACTGACCCTGTAGGGTTTGAGGGACAGATTATTTACAACACAACAGATAATGTGCTCAAGTATTACGATGGTAGTTCTTGGATTGCATTAGACGGAACAGGTGATATTACACGAGTTGATATTACAGCCGGAAATGGATTAAGTGGTACGTCGGTAAACACTACATCGGGAGCGCACATTCAAACATTAACTGTAGGTCAAGGGACAGGTATAAATGTTAACGCAAGTTCGGTTGCTGTTGATTCAACTGTAGTAAGAACAACAGGCACACAGACTATTGGTGGTGCAAAAACCTTCACCACGATTCCTATAGTAGGAACGGCTAGTATATCAGACGATTCAACTAAGGCGGCATCTACTGCTTGGGTTAATGACCAAGGTTATGTAGAATCTTTAGGTGGAAACGTAGGAGCTAATATTACAAACACTATTGGAGGAACAACAGCTGTTCCAATTATATCTTCAATATTAAATGCAACAGGAACTGCAGGTGCAAGTACATACTTAAGGGGTGACAACTCTTGGGCGGCACTACCTACAGGATACACTTCCTTCACACTACAGGGAAACACGGCAGCCTCAAACGCAATTATAGATGGGGACAGGGTAGTCATTTCAGGAGGAACGGGATTAAGTTCTATTCTTACAACGGTGGGTACCCTAAATACACTAACAGTAAACCTAGATGACACCTCGGTAAATCCAGGAATATACACGAGTGCTAATATCACTATAGATCAACAGGGAAGAATAACGGTGGCATCATCAGGTGCATCGGGAACAATGTCCTCATTTGATGTAGCGGGAGATGTAGGAACTGCTTTTGCTATTACAGAAGGGAATACGTTAACTATTGATGGAGGTGACGGTATTGTCTCTACGCTTTCGGCTGTTGATACGGTTAGTGTTGGGCTAGACATTGCGTCTCTTACTACTTCAGCGGCATTTGCACCTGCTTCAGACTTCATCCCTTTTAATCAGACAGGATCCGCAACTAACAAAAAGACTTTATCGGGCAATATATCCTTAAGTGCTTTCGGTGTTCCAACTGCTAATGTGGCTTGGGGATCGAATAAAATTACTTCTTTACTTAACCCTACCGCAGCGCAAGACGCAGCAACCAAGGATTATGTAGACTCAAGTGTAGCGGGGTCAGGGGCTTTAATTTACCAAGGGGCGTATGATGCGGCAACAAACACGCCAAACCTTGATGCTACTCCAACAATAACAATCAATAAGGGCTTTACATATACAGTAACTGTAGCGGGGCTATTCTATACTGAACAGGTTGAGGTTGGTGATTTACTTATTGCAGAGGTTGATACTCCCACGACTCTTTCAGATTGGACAACGGTTCAGAATAACATTGATATTGCTTCAGCTACCACGGTAGGTATTGCTTCTTTCCCAACAGCGGGTGGTTTAGCTGTCACGGTAGCGGGGGCGGTAAGTCTTCCAACCTTAGGAGCAATTTTATCTGTAGGTGCAGTGAGCAAAACACTAACAGCGACAATAGATATTAAGGGTAGAGTAACTGCCTTAGCGGATACAGATATTTTGATAACAACATCACAGATATCTGACTTTACGTCAGGTACTACTGGTGTAATTACCGCAAGGGAGTATGTGGCGACAATTGGAGATGGAGTATTATTAACACACACGGTGACCCATAATTTAGGAACACGTGATGTTATGGTATCTCTTTATGATACGACTGCTTTTAATACAGTATTTGCTACTGTTGTAAGAACAAGCACAAATGCGGTAAGCATTTCAACCTCAGCTGCAATTGCAACTGGTGGGGTAAGAGTTTTGGTAAAGGAAATAGGATAGAGTTAAATAGATAAAAATATGTCAGTAAAGTTTATAGATGATCTTGAGGCAACAGGAACAGGACAATTTAGAGCTGCAGACGGAGTTACAGGCAAACTAACGGTATGGGGAGGTGTAGGTGCTGCGGTTCTAGATACAGTACAGAGTGAACTTATATTCGGTTCAAATGACACAAGCACAGGAGTGTCCCCTGATTATGTCGGTGCTAGAATACAAATGTATAGTAGTAACTCTAACGGGTCACAAACAGGGTTGAAGTTCATAACTCAACAAGCTAATACCTATTATGAAACAATGGCGATGACTATTGGAGGCATAGACGTAACAGGAACAGTAACGGCAACTGGAACAAACAATATTATAAATACAACATCAACGGGAACAGCAATATACAACACCTATACCACTTCTAACGGGGTGATGGGCTACATAGGGAATGAGGTGGGATTGGTGTCTGGCGGTACATTATATGGTCTTGGTCTTAGGGGTGAAACAAACGCATTTCTAGCTGTCGGAGGAACAAAGATATTAGATGCAACTTCATCAGGCATAGACGTAACAGGAGTTGCAGAGATTAATGCGGGTTCAGGAACAAATACAAGTCAGTTAAAAGTACAGGGTGAAAACTTTACCAAAACGCACATAGGAAATTGGAACAACGGTGCTTATTTATTCAACAATTACTATTATGATGGAGGTCAACGAACAGACGATTCAGCGGTTAATGTTTGCGGCATAGTATTAGCGGGGACAGGAGATGTTTTATTTTCAAGCGCAGTAGCTTCAGCAACACCCGCAAGGTCAACTAATTTAACTATTGATAGGGATGGTGATGTTTGGGTTAATCGTGGCAATTTCTTCATAAGAAACGATGCAAGGTTCAACGGTTATCCTGATGGTTTCACAACGCTAGGCTTAAATGCAAGTGTTGGGGATTATGCGCCAATATTAGAGTTTATTGGAAATCGAGGTGCTACACCAGGCAACCAAAACGCGATGATGATGTTCTTAAATAAAACCGCAGCAGCAGTTGAAGTTGGAAGAATAACAAACCTTCAAGGAAGCGCAACCAATACAGGTGAGTTTTCAATCGCAACGGCAACGGGTGGAAGTTTAGCTGAAAGGTTGCTTATTAATGGCTCAGGCATAGCCGTAACAGGAGGAATAAGTTCAACAGCATATAATATAATAAACTCACCCTCAACAACAGGCGGTGTTTTGCTTGATCTACAAACCGCAACATCAAGCGGTACGGTTTCAACTGACTTTAGGATAATTCAAAATGGAAGTATTGGAGCTGTATTCGAGATTAAGTCACACGTACAATCAGGAGCAAGTCCTTATGCAAGTTTCTGGTCAAGAAATCCAGGTTCACCCTACGAACAACAACGAGCGTTCCTTATTCAAGGTAACCAAGTAGCTTTTGATACATTGCAGGGGTCAGGAAACAGAATAGTTATTGCAAATTCTAATGGCTATTTAAACGATGCAGTTATCGGAACTGGTTTATCATTCGATGGGACAACGCTAACAGCCAGTGGAGGAAGTGGAGGAAGTATCACAGGAAGCGGAACGTCAGGGTATTATACTAAATGGACAGGAGGAACTGCCATAGGTAATACAAGTAACGGCTCAATAATGTTTGAGACTACCAACTACACTATGCTACGGTCAGAAGCTAATGGTGTTGGTGGAATGGGTTTCCAAGATTTAACGGGCACCACAAGAGGTTACGTATATCACGCCGGCACAGACTTTGGACTTCTATATGGTGGTGGTTGGCAACTCAAAATGTTTAGTGGAGGTTCTGAATTTACAGGAACACTAACGGTAACAGCAGGGGCGTCCGGCGCAAAAACTGGGTCACTCCAACTTGGGACAAACACAAATGATCACGCAGTGCTTTCTTATTCAGGTGGTGTTACATACCTTAATAATACTTGGACTGTCGCGACTGGTTATACTTATATACAATCTAATGGCGTAGGATTAAAAGTATACGGAACAGGGAACGGTGTTTTTGATGGATCAGTATCGGCAAACGCATCAACGGGGTACTTACTAGGCGGAGTAACAGCTTTATTCACAGTAGGAAGTTACCATACTTTAGGAACACCAACTGGTGAAAACGCCATCTACTTAGGTGGTACAGGTGATCCAGGAAATTACTATTACAATACATTGCACAGGTTCAGTAGTATAGGAGGTTCTTCTACTTATGCAGAATTTACATCATCAGGCCTAGACGTAACAGGATCAGTAACAACAAGCGGTGACTTAACTATTGGAACAGACAAATTGTTTGTAGATGTTTCAGCTGGCAAAGTAGGTATCGGGACGACTAGTCCTACAACAACTTTATCTGTTAAAGGAACTAGTAGTAATGGTATAAATGTTATAGGCGTAGGTACAACCGCCTATAGATGCTATCTTGGACTTAATGCATCGAATCACGGTTATTTATATGTAGATGATAGTTCTGGTCAAAATGGGTCTCTTATTCATTCTGTTGGTAATTCGTATATAAGTGGCGGCAACTTAGGTATCGGGACGACTACTCCTGGAAGTAAATTAGATGTAAACGGCAACGTAAACGTAACAGGAGATTTAACGGTTACGGATAGTTTCTCAGTAGGAACTACAAACACTTCTCCAACGTCAGCAGGGTTTCATTTTGGATATGGTGCGGTATCTTTTAGCTCAATGAATAATAATGGTTCTTCATTATATCTAAACGTAGGCGATACATCAGGGGCTACTACTTATACGGATGAGTATAACATAAATGTAAACCAAGATTCTGTAATTGATTCAGGAGGAGCTAACAGAAATGTTGATCTGTTCTGCCAGAATGCTATAAAGTTATCGACCACTTCAACAGGCATAGCTGTAACAGGAACAATAACAGCAACGGGTGATATCACTGCTTTTTATACTTCAGATAGAAGGCTTAAGGATAATATAGTGGCTATATCTAAACCGCTAGAAAAGCTATCTAAGCTAGGTGGTTACTTCTTTGATTGGAATAGTAAATCTGATTATGAAGGTAATGATATAGGGCTTATAGCTCAAGAAGTTGAGGGTATTATACCGACAGCAGTAGTTGATAGAGACACAGGATTTAAAGCCGTTAGATATGAGAAGGTTATTCCTTTATTAGTAGCTAGTGTTAATACCGTAGCTGATAAAGTAGAAAGATTAGAAAAAGAGTTAGCAGAGCTTAGAGAGCAACTATAATGGCATTACCAAGCAGCGGTCAAATATCAATGAGTCAAGTAAATACTGAGGCAGGATTAACCTCTACTGATCAACTTACTATGACACAAGCATTTAGTGTTTTAGATTACTATCCTAATAGTGACGGAGTAAACCCACTAAGTATGAGTGAGTTGTACTCTGCTGAGGGTGTAGCTTCTAGGAACACTACTTGGAAATTTTCTGCACACAAATCAATGAGTCTCCCTGCTACAATAACCGTAAGTGCGGTTGGTGGAAGCTCTAAGTTTGTAAGATCAACAACTAGCTGGTTAAATCAAACTCAGGTAGTTAATAACACTTACTTAAAATCTGGCACACAGACCTCGGTGTCAGTAAACTGGATAAGTGTAGCAGCTGACTTTAATAGTTTTCTAAGCTTGCGTTTATATATCAGTGCTTACAATAGGAATACAGATGGGACAAAAGGAACCCTTATAACTACCACATATATTGATAACGCCCAACCAACAACCAATCAAGCATCACCTACTATAACATTTAATGATACATTAATAACCAATAACTCTCTGTGGGTAGAATTTGAAGTATTGTGGTATTCATAACATAAAAAAGTATTATATTTGAGAATATATATTTTACACTTTAATAACTAAACAATGAAAATTAATTTTAATGTAAATCTAAAGGATATGAAGGGCGTAGAGTCCGATCAGAACCTAGGTGAATTATTAGCTATGCTGTTATCGCAATCTAGCGAAGGAAATGCAAACAAATTAATCCCTTGGGGATTCAAACTAATGGGGGGTCAAGAACTAGACCTTGATGTGGCTGATCAAAAGCTGTTGACAGAGTTTATCGGTAATGTTAAAGACCTAACTAATCTCGGTAAGTATAGACTCACTGAGGTTATTGAGACTACTCAGGCAATCCACAGCAAAAAAGCAAAATAATGGGAAAATTAACAGAAAAAGAATTAGCAACAGTTCAGGGATTGGTTCAAGAGTTTAACCAAGCAAAGATCCAACTTGGAGATGCGGTGATTTCTCAGTCTAATATCCTTAAAAAGGTAGAAGAACTTAGGGTTTCTTATGCGGCATCGGAAGCAGGTCTAATTAAAACTTACGGGGAAGACGCAACAATCAATATCGAAACGGGAGAGGTAACAAATACCAAGGATAAAAAAGAAAAATAAGATGGCAAGAATAAGCAACACAGAAACATATCCAAATCAGTCACCCATAGAGGGTGCTGATTATTTAATTGGTACAGGAGTTGACTTGCTAACTAAGACGTTTACATTATTGGATATATCTACATATGCGGGAACGGGACTTAAAACTTTAGCTCCCCTCACAATTACAGCAGCCCCTAATGCTTCAAGTGTTTTTAGTGCTGACAATAATTTAATATATATAACCTGGGTTGGAGGCAATGGAGACTACACACTTACCATCCCTTCAGCAGCAAGCATTCCTTATAGAACTTTTAGGATTGTCAATGATAGCACATTATCAGCAAACACTCGTGTACAGGTTACTGCGGTAGCAGGTGAGTCTATTGATGGATCAGCTTCTTATGAACTTAGGAAGTCTTATGGAGGGGTATCTTTGTGGTCAGATGGTACTAATTGGATTGTAATTCAAGCTAAATCCTAATGGATATACGAAAAATATCGGTAGGCCCTGATTACAAGTCTGGAGCAATGCACTATATCGTAGCGCAAGATGTTCTTGGGGGTAACTATAAGATTCATCTCATAAAGTTTGATAGTACCCGTGACTCTATTGTTATATGGATTCAGAATAAAAAAGAAGAAATAGTTTTGTGGAAAGAGTTCACTAAAACAATGCCTATATCTATTGAATACAACATAAACTTTTAGCAATATGACTGAACAAGATATAAAATATAAACTTCAGTATATTGAGGACGTCAAAATAAAAAAAGAATTGACTAATGATTTTGAGGAGAAGATGATGTTTGCTGACAAAATTCATAAATTCGAGATGGAATTAAATGGAGTAAAACCTACAGATTCATCAATTGATTGTATAGGTTGTGGCTCGTAAATTAAATTATGAAATCACCTTTCAATTTTATAGTAAGACCCGTAGAAGGGAAGAGGTATAGCAATTCAAAAAGTGTAGGTGGCATAGACCTAATTATTAGTACCTCCGAAGAAGACCATAGATTCTCTAATAGATACGCTGAGGTTATTGAAACACCTTTAAAGTATGATGGTCCCATCTCAGTTGGCGATACCCTACTTGTTCATCATAACGTATTTAAGTTTTATAACGATATAAAGGGTAACCAGAAAAGTGGCAAGAGCTACTTTAAAGATGATTTGTTTTTTATAGACCAAGAACAATTTTTTTTATACCATAACGGAACAGAATGGAAAACATACGATAGGTATTGTTTTGTAAAACCAGTCCCCGTAAGTGAGTCTTACATATTCAAGCCATTTACAGAAGAGCCTTTAGTTGGATTAATGAAATACCCAAATGAATACTTAACTAGTAAAGGAGTTAAAAAGGGTGATATGGTAACATTCTCCCCTGAAAATGAGTATGAGTTTACCGTAGATGATGAGAAACTATACAGGATATATGATCATCAGATAAGTATGGTCATATGAGTAAAAAAAACAAAAGATATGATGAGGATGATGATTATATAAATATTTTTCCAATCAGAAAAACAAAGCGTATTAGGAATGACGGTAAGAGAAACAAAACTAAAAATAATAGAGGCAGGCCACAAGGCGGTGGAACAGCTGATCAACGTAGCCAAGGAGAAGATTATTAAATATGATGCTGAGGATTCATTAAGTGCTGATAAGCTAAAGAATGCAGCGGCAACAAAAAAATTAGCAATCTTTGATGCCTTTGAAATACTAAGCAGAATCGAATCAGAGCAGGAGGCTATTGATAGTTCGGATAAAGGAATTAGTAAAACAGATACAAAACAAGGATTTGCGGAAAGAAGATCAAAATAATTTATATACAGTTGTACAAGATCCTGTACCTAAAAACGTACTTAACCTTAAAAATAAGGGGAGGTCGTGGGCGTATGGGTATGACTCAAAATATGATTTAATTGTTATCTCAAAAAACGGCAAAATTGGTGAAGTAATAAATATAAATGGGTTAATCATAGCCCTCCCCGAAATGCCTAAAACCTGTTGGGGAAGAAATAAAAAAGCAGAGCAGCAGTACTGGGAGCGTCAAGATTTGCCCCAACCTTTAAAAAAAATCAATTCTATATTTCAGTGGAATGATATGGACACCGACTTTAAGGACAGGTGGGTTGATTACATTGAGAAAGAATTTGATCATAGAGAAGAGGGAATGTACTTTATGAACAAGGGAAAACCTACCTATATAACGGGTGCTCACTATATGTACCTACAGTGGACAAGCATTGACATTGGGTATCCTGACTATAGAGAAGCAAACAGAATACTTTTTATTTATTGGGAGGCTTGTAAGGCAGACAAGAGAAGTTTTGGTATGACCTACCTAAAGATTAGACGCTCAGGATTTTCCTTTATGAGTTCATCTGAATGTGTAAATACAGGAACCCTCGCAAAAGACTCACGAGTTGGAATACTTTCTAAAACAGGTAGTGATGCCAAGAAAATGTTTACAGATAAGGTTGTTCCAATCGCTAACAGGCTACCGTTCTTTTTTAAACCAATACAGGACGGTATGGATAAACCAAAGACTGAGTTAGCCTTTAGGGTTCCTGCCTCTAAGATCACAAAAAAGAATATGTTTAACGTTGAGACAGAAGAGATTCAAGGTCTTGACACCACAATCGATTGGAAGAATACCGACGATAACTCATATGATGGAGAGAAGCTTTTACTTTTGGTTCACGACGAATCTGGTAAATGGATCAAGCCTAATAATATTTTAAACAATTGGCGTGTTACCAAGACGTGTTTACGTTTAGGTAGTAAGATAATTGGCAAGTGTATGATGGGGTCAACCTCAAACGCTTTAAGTAGGGGTGGAGATAATTACAAGAAATTATTTGCAGACTCCTCTATCACCAAACGAAACGGAAACGGACAGACACGCAGTGGGCTGTACTCTTTATTTATACCAATGGAGTGGAATATGGAAGGGTTTATTGATAGGTATGGTATGCCTGTTTTTAAAACGCCTCAAAAACCTTTGCTTGGTATTGATAATGAAATGATAGAACAGGGTGCAATAGACTATTGGCAGGCAGAGGTTGATTCATTAAGGAATGATGCAGACGCTTTGAACGAGTTCTATCGTCAGTTCCCAAGGAGTGAGTCTCACGCATTCAGAGACGAAAGCAAGCAGTCACTATTTAACCTAACTAAGATATATCAGCAGATTGATTATAATGATTCCTTAATAAAAGAACACCACATAACAAGGGGGTCTTTTTCTTGGAAAAATGGTATCAAAGATAGCGAAGTTATTTTTAGCCCAAATAATAGTGGAAGGTTCTACATATCTTGGAATCCAAAGCCAAATATGCAAAATAAATTTATAGTAAAGAATGGAATTAAATACCCTAGTAATGACCACATAGGTGCTTTTGGGTGTGATAGCTATGACATCTCAGGAACGGTTGGTGGAGGAGGCTCTAATGGTGCCCTTCACGGTTTAACAGGTTTTCATATGGATGAAGCCCCTTCAAATTCTTTTTTCCTAGAGTATATTGCTCGCCCACAAACCGCAGAGATATTTTATGAAGAGGTTTTGATGGCTTGTATTTTTTATGGGATGCCTATATTAATTGAGAATAACAAGCCTAGACTACTCTATCACTTCAAGAATAGGGGGTATAGGGGTTTCTGCATAAATAGACCCGATAAGCACTACACTAAACTATCACAAACAGAAAAAGAATTAGGGGGCATCCCTAACTCAAGTGAATCAGTAAAGCAAGCACACGCCACAGCCATAGAGTCATACATAGAAAAGTACATTGGTATAGATATAGAAGGTACTTATCGTGATGCGGGATATATGGGCGATTGCATTTTTATGAGAACACTAGAGGATTGGGCAAAGTTTGATATTACTAACAGAACAAAGCACGATGCGTCTATTAGTTCGGGGCTTGCAATTATGGCAAATCAAAAAAACCTATATTTACCTGAGGTAAAACAATCAAAAATAAAGATTAACTTTGCAAGATACAATAATAAAGGAACAACTAGCGAAATGATTAAATGAAAGATGTTAAAATTAAAATAGCATCCGCAGGCTTCCCGAGCCAGTTTGTGTCTGATTCAGTTAAAGCCACCGAAGAGTTTGGTTTACAAATAGGCCAAGCCATTCAATACGAATGGTTTAGGAAAGACAGCAATGGCGGAAGATACTACGGACAGTGGAGAGATTTTCACAAACTAAGGTTGTATGCTCGTGGTGAACAGTCAGTAGCAAAATACAAAAATGAATTAGCAGTTGATGGCGATCTGTCTTATTTAAACTTAGATTGGACACCTGTTCCTATACTTCCTAAATTTATTGATATCGTTGTAAACGGTATGTCTGATAGATTATTTAAGGTTAAGGCTTATGCACAAGATGCTATGTCTCAATCTAAACGTAGCAAATATCAGAATATGATTGAGGGTCAAATGGTTGCCAAACCAATCCTTGAATCTATTCAAAATAAGACAGGAGTGGATCCTTTTGTTGTTGACCCAAACCAACTTCCTGCTACTGATGAGGAACTCTCATTATATATGCAGTTGAACTATAAGCCTGCGATTGAAATTGCAGAGGAGGAGGCTATCAACACCTTATTTGATGCCAACCATTATGATGAAACTCGAAAGAGACTTGATTATGATATGACGGTACTGGGGATTGGTATAGCTAAACACGAATTTTTAATGGGGGATGGTGTAAGAATTACTTATGTTGATCCTGCAAACGTAGTTTATAGTTATACTGAAGATCCATACTTTAAAGATTGTTTTTATTGGGGGGAAATTAAGTCTCTACCAATTATTGAACTAAAGAAAATTGATCCTACACTAACAAACGAAAATTTAGAAGAGATTTCTAAGTATGGGCAAGATTGGTATGACTACTATAATGTTGCTCAAAACCAACAGAACGATATCTTCCAACGTGACTCAGCCACCGTAATGTACTTTAACTATAAAACAACTAAGGATGTTGTTTATAAAAGAAAAGTAAAGGAGAACGGAAACAAGAGTATGATTGAAAAAGAAGACTCTTTTAATCCTCCTGCCAGTATGCAGGAAGAGGGTAGTTTCGAAAAGGTTTCTAAAACTATTGATGTGTGGTATGAGGGGGTTTTGGTAATGGGAACCAACATCTTGCTTCAATGGAAATTGTCCGAGAATATGGTTCGTCCACAATCGGCAACTCAACACGCCCTACCAAACTATGTGGCTTGTGCGCCAAGAATGTATAAAGGAAACATTGAGTCTTTAACTAGAAGAATGATTCCATTTGCAGATTTAATTCAGATAACGCACCTGAAACTTCAGCAAGTAATATCAAGGGTTGTCCCTGATGGCGTCTTTATTGATGCGGATGGGCTTAATGAGGTAGACCTAGGAACGGGTGCAGCTTATAATCCTGAGGATGCTTTAAGATTATACTTCCAAACAGGTAGTGTAATCGGTAGAAGTTATACTCAAGACGGAGAATATAACCAAGGCAAGGTTCCTATTAAAGAACTAACATCTAGTTCGGGGGCTTCTAAAACACAAATGCTTTTAACTAACTATAATCACTATCTAAATCAGATTAGACAAGTGACAGGGTTAAACGAAGCAAGAGACGGCACTATGCCTGACTCAAATGCTTTAGTTGGTATCCAGAAGTTAGCGGCTTTAAACTCTAATACAGCTACAAGACATATTCTTGATGGTAGCCTTTATCTTTATAAGTCCTTAGCAGAGGCATTGACGTATAGGGTTGCTGATATTTTACAGTACTCAGACTTTGCTGATGAGTTTGTTAATCAGATTGGAAAATATAATGTAAGTATCCTTCACGATATTAAGGATTTATATATCTATAATTTTGGGATATTTATTGAGATATCTCCTGATGAAGAACAGAAAGCACAACTTGAGCAAAACATCCAGGTTGCCTTGTCTAAGGGAAGCATTGACCTTGAAGATGCAATTGACATTAGAGAACTTAGAAATCTAAAGCTTGCAAACCAATTATTGAAATTGAAGCGCAAAAGCAAGATGGAAAGGGAGCAGCAGCAGCAGCAAGAAGCAGCGGCAATGCAGAACCAAATGAATATGAACCAACAGCAGATGGCATCAGAGATGGCATTACAGAAGTTCCAGTTGGAAATGCAGAGCAAGATGCAGCTTAAACAAAGTGAGGTTGCCTTTGACATCGAAAAGATGAAAAATGAAGCATCGCTTAAGTCTCAATTAATGAATCAAGAGTTTCAGTTAAATATGCAATTGCGTGGTATTGAGACTGATCAGCTTCAAAATAGAGAAGACAAAAGAGAGGTGGCAAAGTCTGACAGAATTAGCCAACAAAACTCTGAACAGTCAAAACTAATAAACCAAAGGAAAAATAATCTACCACCTATCCGATTTGAATCAAATGAAGATAGCTTGGACGGGTTTGATCTAGCGGAATTCAATCCACGATAATTGTTTAACTTTGTAACATTATTAAATCTAATCAAATATGGAAATTACAGTAAGAGACCTGGGTGAAGCAGACGGAAAGTCTGTTCAGGAAGTCGAGAGTGAATTGCTTAGTAAGCACGAAGATTCAAACAAATCGGAAGAAGATTTATCAGAAGAGATAAGTGTTGAACCGCCTAAGGTAGAAGATAGAAAATTAAATGAAGAAGAAGTTCTTTCGTTTATTGAAGAAAGATATGGTAAGACAATAGATTCACTTGATGAATTTACACGTGAGAAAGAAGAGTCAGAACCTCTTCCTGAAGATGTGGCAGCTTACTTTAAATATAAAAAAGAAACGGGCCGTGGAATTGAGGATTTTGTTAATTTAAACAAAGACATCAATGAAATGAATCCTGATAAATTGCTAAAGAGTTATTTGATGGCAACCGAAAAGGGTCTTGACGAAGAAGATATCGACGAGATGATGAGTGATTACTCATATGACGAAGAGCTTGACGATGAGACCGACATCAGAAAAACGAAATTAGCGAAGAAAAAAATGATTGCTAAGGCTAAAGATCATTTTGAATCTGAAAAAGAAAAATACAGGGTACCTCTTGAGTCAAGGGGTAGTTCTATTTCTGAAGAAGATTCAAGAAATTTAGAGGCTTATAAGCAATCTGTTCAAGAGGCAAATACTAACGAAGAGGCACTAGATCGCAGAAGCGAATGGTATACAGAAAAGCTAGATGAAACCTTTAACTCTGAATTCAAGGGCTTTGAGTTTGGAATAGGTGATAAAAAGCTTGTGTATTCTCCGGGAGACGCTACAGAATTAAGAAAGGTACATTCAGATCCTGCACACTTCACTAAGAAGTTTTTAACGGAAGAAGGACTTTTAACAAATTCAGTAGAGTATCACAAGGCTTTGTCGGTTGCAATGAACCCTGATAAGTATGCTGAGTTCTTTTATGAGCAAGGCAGAGCAGAAGCACTTGATGCTGACATTCGGAAGGCAAAAAATATAAATATGTCTCCACGTCAAGCACCTCAAACTAATGTTCTTTCAGGAGGAGTGCAAATACGATCAGTAGGAAACGACAGTGGTCGTGGATTACGAATTAAAAGCAAAAAAAAATAACTAATTAAAAAAAAACAAGATTATGGCAGTACAAGCAGTACCGGGATATAACCTGCAGCCAAGTGCGCAACAGGTCCCTCTAGCAACTAATTACATCAAGAACTTTGATTTCTTGAATCAATATCTTCCTGACACATACGAAAAAGAATTCGAGCGTTATGGAAATAGAACAGTATCATCATTCCTTAGAATGGTTGGTGCTGAAATGCCTTCAAATTCTGACCTTATCAAATGGGCTGAACAAGGAAGGTTACACACTAAATATGTAAACTGTACGTCTCCTGTAGCAATAGGAGCCGCAGTAGCAACTTTTACAGTGAATGACGTATTAGACCCTGCTTTTGTAAATGCAACTACAGGATCAATCGCTATTCGTAAGGGTCAGACAGTAATGATTACTGACAATGCAGGTGGAACAAATAACAAGGCAATCGTTACCGGAGTAGACACGGCAGCATTGACTTTTACTGTAGCATTTTATGAAGCAGCAGGAGCCGCAGTAGCGGGAGCAGCAGCAGTATTTACTGTATTTATTTATGGTTCTGAATTTAAAAAAGGAACCAATGGAATGGAAGGATCTCTAGACGCTGATGATATCTTCTTTGAGAACTCTCCAATCATCATCAAGGATAAGTATTCTGTATCAGGTTCTGATATGGCACAAATCGGATGGGTTGAAATAGCAACTGAAGACGGTGGAACTGGTTACCTTTGGTATATGAAATCTGAGCACGAAACAAGATTACGTTTTGACGACTATCTTGAGACAGCAATGATTGAGGCAGTTCCTGCAGAGGCAGCATCAGGTGCAATTGCAGCAGGTGGTGACGTAGGAAACAAGGGATCTGATGGTGTATTCTACACAGTAAACAAGCGTGGAAACGTTTGGGGTGGTGGATATCCAACAACTCTTGCTGAGTGGGATACTATCGTATCAAGATTGGACAAGCAAGGATCTATTGAAGAGAATGTTATTTTCTGTGATCGTGCATTTTCTTTTGGTATCGATGATATGTTAGCTAACGTTAACGGTTCTTCTCAACTTGCAAGTGACGGTGCATCTTATGGTCTATTTGAAAATGATCGTGATATGGCTCTAAACCTTGGTTTCTCAGGATTCCGTAGAGGTTATGATTTTTACAAGTCAGACTGGAAGTATTTGAATGATCCAACAATGCGTGGTGGTTTACCAACTGCAGCAGGATCAGGTAAAGTAAATGGAATGTTAGTCCCTGCGGGATCTACAACTGTTTACGATCAAATCCTAGGAAAGAACGCAAAGCGTCCATTCTTACACGTGAGATACAGAGCTTCTGAAACTGAAGACAGACGTTACAAAACTTGGATTACAGGTTCAGCAGGTGGTGCTGAGAACTCTGATCTTGATGCAATGGAAGTTAACTTCCTTTCTGAAAGAGCAGTATGTACTCTAGGGGCAAACAACTTCTTCTTGTTCCAAAACTAAGAAGTAACATTTAATATGGGTGGTCGCTAATTGTGGCCACTCATTATTTTAACTTTAATTTTAATTATATCTAATGAAAAAAAATACTAAACAGACCGACAAGGTCTATAAACTGACACGTGAGGAGGCTCCTTTATCTTATATGATACCTACAAGGCACTCAGCACAATTCCCATTATTATGGTTTGATGAAGACAACAACATTAATAGAACGCTTCGTTACGCCCGTAATCAAAAATCTGTTTTTGAGGACGAACAAGATGGAAACATAATCATAGAACCAATTATTTTTGAAGACGGTTTTTTACACGTCCCAAAGAATAATCCTATTCTTCAACAATTTCTTTATTATCACCCATTAAACGGAAAGCGTTTTATGGAAGTAAACAAAGAAGCAGACGCACAAAAAGAAGTAGACAAACTTACAACAGAGGTTGATGCACTTATTGAAGCACGTGGCTTATCAATAGATCAAATTGAATCTGTCGGTAGGGTGTTGTTTAATAAAGACACATCCAAGGTTACAACTTCAGAACTAAAGAGAGATATCTTAGTATACGCTAAGAACGATCCTAAGGCGTTCTTAGAGATTATTAACGATCCAGCACTGAAACTACAAGCAAGTGTTGCGCAGTTCTTTGACAAGGGCTTATTGTCCTTTAGAAGAGACAATAAAGAAGTGTGGTTTAATACCTCTTCTAATAAAACTAAAATGTTGAATATACCATTTGATGAAGAGCCAATGTTTATTGTTACAACATACCTTCAGTCAGATGACGGGCTTGAGATATTAAAATCACTTGAAAAACAATTGTAATAAGTACTTGCTTTGAAGTAGAAAATTCCTAACTTTAAAGTTATTAATTTTTAACATTATGACTATAGTCAATGGTTTTCGATTCTGTCGAATTCTATTGACTTTTTTTTTGTTAATACAAAGGTGGGCTACTTGGGCGAACGCCCAGGTTTAAAACACACTATCGCTCTTGGGTATGTTTAGTAAATGTAACGATTAAATAAAACGATATGACTGATAAAGAATTTTGCAAATTAGACACTGCCTTTTATGGTGAAGAAGTTGACCATATAAAACAAATAGCTTTAAGAACATTTAACGGTGAAGAACTGAAAGAATATGTAGAACACTGCATTAAGTTACATTTATTAAATATACCCGTTGTTGTTAAATCGTTGCCACAAGACAATTATTGCAATGTGTGCAACTTACCTACCGATGGCGAAAAATGTTATAGTAAGCGATGCCCTGTTTAGTGGCTATGTTTTACAACAAGCGGTCTCCTTTTTTTTTGTTATCTTTGTAAAAAGGCTTACAGATGATTAACTCAGTTAGAAATACAGTACTCTCTGTACTTAATAAGAATAATTACGGATATATTTCTCCGTCAGATTTTAACTTGTTTGCAAAACAAGCACAGTTAGATATATTTGAAAATTATTTCTATGAGTACAACTATCAAATAAATAAAGAAAATTCACGTTCTTCAGGGACGGGCTATGCTGACATTAGAAAAAGTATAGAGGAAACGATTGATCTGTTTTCGGTTTCAAAGCCGTTAGTTGCGGTTAATAATCAATATTACCTACCCTCACAGACTACAACGGGTGATGACTATTACTTGCTAAACAAGGTATTGGTATATACAACCCCACTATCTACAGGCGCAACAGACGGGATAGTAGCAGGTGGAAGTCAGTGCATTGATTCGTCCGCAACATTTGTTACTGATGGTGTAATTGTGGGAGATCCCATTGCATTAATAAGAGGGGGCATAACACAATATGTTACAGTTGTTACCGTTGTCTCTGAGACAGTATTAACTACTACCGATAGTATTTACTCTACTGACGTATGGAACGCCTTACCGATTACATATCAGGTATTTAAGAGCGATATACAGGAGTCTGAGAAGGTTACGCACAGTAAAATTACTATGCTAAACAACTCACTACTTACTGCACCATCAATAACCTACCCTGTCTATACCGAGGAGGCAATAACGCTAACCGCATTTCCAAATACTATTACCGAGATTGGAAGGGTATTGGCTCAGTATATTAGATATCCAAACGCTCCTAAGTGGACATACGTTTCAATAACGAGTGGTGAGCCTTCATTTGATCAGTCACAGTCTGACTATCAGGATTTTGAATTACCTCTAGACGATGAAGGGAACTTAGTAAAAAAGATTTTACAGTATGCAGGAATGTCTATTCGAGAGGCTTCGGTAGTTCAGTTTGCAGGTGGCCTTGAAAATGTAGAAAATCAGCAAGAACAATAATTATGGCATATATATCAGAGTACCAGTATTATGAGAACGGAGGCGCAGAGCCTGTAGGGGAGAATTGGGGATCATATCAATATGTTTCCTTATTTGAGGTGGTTAACAATTTTATGTTGATGTACCAAGGAAACCATAGTCTTGTAAATAACGAGGAAAGGTTTAAAATCTTATTCCACGCAAAACGTGCAATTCAAGAATTAAACTATGATGCGTTTAAGGAAATAAAAGTTTTAGAGTTAAGTGTGGATGATCAACTTAGATTCATTCTACCTTCAGACTACGTGAATTGGGTTAGGATATCTCAGGAATTTGATGGCATCTTATACCCTCTTAGCGAAAACATTCAAACAAATTGGTCTGCAGCATACCTTCAGGACAATACGGGTAAAATTTTATTTGATATTGATGGGAATGCTTTGTCTCCACAGTTTTCAGATTTAGATTATGCAAGGATATTCACTATTCAGCCTACTATTTACTTAAATCAGTCGTCTCCTTATAACGGACTGAATGGTTATAATGATGGAGGGGATTGGTATTTTGAAAGGCAAATTGGTGCTCGTTTTGGGTTGAATACAGAAACGGCTAATGCCAATGCTACTTTTAAAATCAATAGTAAGAAGGGTGTTATCAATTTTAGTTCGGGGATGCAAGATAAATTAGTTGTACTTGAATATGTTTCAGATGGTATGGAGAACGGTAATGATAGTAAGATTACTGTAAATAAAATGTTTGAAGATTTTATATATGCATACATTGAGTATGCAATTTTAAGTTCAAAACTTGGTGTACAAGAATATGTAATTTCAAGAGCAAGAAAAAGAAAAAGTTCTTTATTAAGAAACGCAAAAATCAGAATTAGTAATATACATCCAGGCAGATTGTTAATGAATTTGAGAGGAAAAGATAAGTGGTTAAAGTAATATGGCAAACTTAACAAGAAATTTTAGTTCGGGAGTAATGAACAAATCTGTTGATGAACGCCTAATTCCAAATGGGCAATACATTGACGCATTAAATGTTCGGATGGGATCTACCGAAGAATCGGAGGTAGGTGTTATAGAGAACGCAAAAGGTAATTTACCGTTAACGTCTTTATCATTCGATGGTACCCCACTAAGTGAGTCAGCACGTTGTATTGGTGCCTTTCAGGATGGTTCTAACGAGACACTCTATTGGTGTATACACGATCTTAATTTTGCTCCTTCCCCTACAGGGAAGATAGATATGGTGGTATCGTATGATACGAAGGCAAAAAGCATAGTGTATCATATTATTTCTATGGATGATGGGGGTGGTATCAATACCACACTAAATTTCAACCCCGCTTATCTTGTGACAGGAATGAATAAAATAGAGAATTTACTTTATTTTACAGACAACTATACCGATCCCAAACAAATAAACGTAACTAGAAACTACGCCAATCCTATAGCGGGAATGGATCAGTTTTCTTTAGAGTCATTACTTGTTATTAAAAAGCCACCAACGACATCACCTAGTATTGTGCCTATTTCTACCTCTAGCCAAGAAAACTTCTTGGAGGATAGATTTATTTCTTTTGCATATAGGTACAGATATGAGGATGGCGAATACTCTGCAACTTCACAGTTCAGTAACCCTTCTTTTATACCAGGTGTGTTTGATTACAACCAAGCAACGGCATTAAATGATGGTATGTTAAACTCCACAAATATGTGTGATGTTACATATAATTCAGGTGGACCCCTTGTTAAGTCTATAGATTTATTGTTTAAGGATATGAACTCTTCTGTAATTAAAATTATAGAAAAAATAAACAAAGAGGAGCTAGGCATAAATGACGATCAAGAATATACTTTCAATTTTGATAGTAGTAAAATATTTACAATACTCCCCTCCTCAGAGATACTTAGGCTTTTTGATAATGTCCCTAGACTCGCTGAGGCTCAGACACTTATGGGCAACAGGCTTATGTATGGTAACTATCTTGAGGGTTATGACCTAAAAGATTTGGTTGGTAATCCTACAAAACTTGAATACTTTATTGACTATCAGAGTGAGAGCATTGGTTTAAGTAGCCAGCCTTTTTCATTGACAGATGGTGGAAGCTACTCTTGGGATATTGCTAAGACTATACCACACTCTACCATTGAAATAAATCTTAATGGTTTAGAGTTAAAGGCAGGGGCTGT
>TARA_R110000803_G_scaffold210841_2_pt1 | contig 31414 bp, 45 predicted proteins | sample TARA_R110000803 | Tara Oceans TARA_R110000803 (sample SAMEA4397772) | marine metagenome | biome: Polar Biome; feature: [SRF] surface water layer (ENVO:00010504); material: water (ENVO:00002006), including particulate matter (ENVO:01000060) such as... | depth 5 m | reverse complement strand
TTGGGGCTTAGAAGCCCCACTTTGGTTTTAATGAACCGCAACCGCAATGGAGGAGATTACTATGACTACCGAAATAGACACAAAAGCAGAAAAGGCCTTTACAGACGCAAGGTCTCTAATGGCAGTGACCCAGCCGTTTTTTGCCGTCATCTTGCTTGGCATGGGCGTTAGGCAAGATAGGAGCTTCCCCACCATGTACACCATTGACGGGGAACAGCTTGGCTACAACCCCGATTTCTTTTTGGGGCTGTCTGAAAAGCAGCGGCTCACTGCCTTGGCACATGAAGTGCTCCACCCCGCGTTGCTGCACAACTTCAGGTGTGGCAATCGGGACCCGGAGTTGTGGAACGTGGCGGGCGACTTTGCCGAAAACCCTTTGCTGGCAGACTCCGGTTTTGATGTGCCGGACAACTGGCTTATGGACGCCGAGTTCGACGGGATGTCCGCTGAGCAAATCTATACCATCCTCCTAAAAGAAAGGCCCCCGCCGCAAAGTGGGGGAGACGGTGGAAATGAATCGCAGGCGGGCGGGCCAAATGGGGACTCCCCATCTGACCACATCTCCCATGGTAACTGGAAGCACGGGGACCAAGATGGCTGTGGATTTATGCACGGGCCTAAAAGTGGAAGCAGGGGCGACAAAGGAAAAGAAATCGCTGCTGCCACCACAATGAAAGCCCGTGTTGCCGGGGCCGCGATGATCGCCAAACAAGCTGGCAAACTTCCAGCCAGCTTGGAGCGTTACATCCAGACCATACTGGAAGCCAAGATACCTTGGACATCCCATCTGCTGGATTTGGCGCAGCAATGTGCCAAAAACGACTTCAACTGGACCAAGCCCAACCGACGTTATCTATCCTCGGGCTTTTACCTGCCTTCCATTAGCAACATGGAAATGGGTAAGATCGTGATCACCATGGACACCTCGGGCAGTATGGACCAGAAAGACCTGGAAAACTCTGCCGCTGAGGTCTCCGGCATACTCAACCAGCTGAACCCAGAAGAGCTTATCGTCATCTACACCGACGCGGATGTTTCGCATGTGCAAACATTCACACCGGATGACTTCCCCATCAAACTTGAGGCGCGTGGGGGCGGCGGCACATCCTTTGTGCCGTCGTTTGAGTGGGTGGAAAGGAACGACATCAACCCGGCATGCCACATATACATGACGGACATGTACTGCAATGAGTTCGCACCGGAGCCTGACTACCCAGTGTTCTGGTGCGTGGTGAGCAGCAACAAAAAGACAATCGCGCCATATGGCCAGATGCTCTACACGCTGGACTAACCTTTGGGGGGCCTCGGCTCCCCACTTTGATACTAACCGCAACGGAGGAGATTAAAATGCAAACCAGAAAACAAATAGAATGCCAACAGCTCGCCGACGAAATCAAAAAGGAGGGCTTCCGTGTTTTTATAGCCGAGGCCGGTGATTACGGCATGTTCTCAAACCCTGAGGGCACAAGGGTGGTGTGCTTCGGCTTCAGCGGAGCCGCAGGACTATCCTTCAGTGGCAACTACAAGACGGACGCTCCCCGAAGCACGGGGAGCGGTTGGGGCCTTCCAACAGATCTTGGATATGCTGAGCTGCTGGTGGCCAACCCGCCAGAATGGGCGGTGCGCCATGCTACGAAGGTGCATATGACTACGCTTGATGAGCATATGGCGACGTACCAATCAAGCTCAAAATACCGTGAGGTAGAATAATCTTTGGGGGGCTTCGGCTCCCCACTTTGATACCAACCCAACCAAGGAGGAGAACATGAAAGAAGTAAATGGCACTTCCTACCACGACAATACATCGGACAAGGTGATAGCCGTGCTGGAACGAGCAAGGAGCGCCGAGACTCGTTTGCGACTTTGGTATGGTGATACAAATACCGGGATATGTTGGCATGATGAGTATGACATGACCGGCACCATTGGTCGAAGCATGGGGACTATAAAAATCCCAATACTGCTGCACAACAAAAAAAGCATCGGCGGTGGTGGAATTCTTGACCACTGCATCATCGCCGTGGCGTGCGGCCCCAATGACTTTTTGTACAAACACCCCAACCTGAACCTTGGGAAATGGGGCGTAAGGACTGGCGCAAGACCAGATTGTAATGGTGTGCGAAAGAGGCCGTGGACCGTAATGCTTAACGGAAAAAAGCACACATCCTTTGAGCATGAAGAGCAAGCAAGCAACTACGTCAAGTTCATGACGGGCGCACGCATGCGCAAATAATACCTTGGGGCTCAGAAGCCCCACTTTGATACTAACCCAACCAAGGAGGAGACTATGGGAAAAGAACCAAGAGAGAGCCCCGCAATTAAGGCCGCAACTAAGGCCGCCAAAAAGCAGAACGAAAACTTCGTGACAGAGGGCACAATCCGCGAGCATGTCGGGCGGGCCATTCGGGAAATACGCATGGACAGAGGATGGTCCCAAACGGATTTGGCGGCTGGCCTGAACATAGCATACCAATACCTCCAGAGAATAGAGGGCGGCGAAGTGAAAATAAACCTCGAAGCCTTGTGGACAATTTCACAACTGTTGGAATGCAGCATGGGCGCGTTTTTTATGAACGTGCCAACAATCCACAAAGAGGTGCGGGACAGCAGCGTGGTTTTTTCTGATCCACAGGTTCACAAAGTCGCGCAGGCTTATGTGAAGCTGCCAAGTTTGCTGCGGCAACATCTTGCCTTTATAATCTGTGCTTATGACGACAGGGAGTGATCCCATTTTGGGGGCTTCGGCCCCCACTTTGATACCAACCCAACCAAGGAGGAGAAAACAATGCCAACAAGAAGTTTTAAAAAAGCACTCGGGTTTGAGGGCGTCGAAATCAATTGGCGCGGGGCAATCCTTTGGGCCATCTGCATGCTTGCCCTTGCGCGACTCATCCAGACGCAGGCTGGCTAACCTTTGGGGGGCTTCGGCCCCCCACTTTGATACCAACCCAACCAAGGAGGAGAACTGATATGACCAAGCTAAAAAGCGTAAAGGTTAAAACCAAAAGAAGCCGCCAAGACATTGTGGATGCCCGGCTCAACTCAATCATCAACAACCCGATTGAATCGGTGCAGGATGTTTGGCGTGTTCTGTTGAGCATAGGGGAACACGTTTCCCCCACGCCCTTCAACGACAACATTATAATACAAAGGTTCGTGCAGGATCATCCCAAAGAGTTTTTGACGATGGTCGACGAAAGAGACCGGGCGATTGACCGCTTGAGGCGTGATATGAAGGAGCTTGAAAAGCAGGCGGCCCATCAAGGCGGTGTGCTGACGGGCCTGAGGGAGGCCCTGAGAATGAAATCAAACTCCTAACCTTTGGGGGCTTCGGCCCCCACTTTGGCTATTTAGAAGCCGCAACCCTACTGGAGGAGAAAACAATGTCAAGATGTGACCTGTGTGACCACTCACGCCACACATCAAACGGCGGCGCATTGGTTTGCGCGTATGAACTGCGCAAAGGGCATTTCACCGATTATGAAATCCCTCACTGCGATTCTGAGAACCGCTCACAGCACGAGGCCGTTCAAACACGACAGATCGCCGACCGGCTTGCCGAAGAGAACGAGCGGCTGCTTTGCCGGTGCGGATCGGGAAACCACAAATTTGCGTTGCACGATGCGCGTGGAATCTTTTGCGACTATGTGTGTGACTCTTGCGAGAATGAGAAGCGGAGCAAGTACCGGCTGGAAATCTTTACGGACGGCAACTACGAGGCTGACGAGCCAATTGAACCGGAGGGCTACTAACATGGAACTACCAGACCCCAAAAAGTTCGCCGAATGGCTCGGGAACGTTGCAAAGAACCTGCCCTTCCTTGCCAGGTTTTCTTTGTGGGCCGGAACCTTCACCTTTATAGGTTGGGCGCTCAGCAAGGTATTTCTCGGCGGTTCCGCCCTTGTGATTGATATAATAAGGTGGACCTCGTGAAGCACTTGGGGGGCTTAGAAGCCCCCCACTTTAGTAATCTTTATTGACTTCCCTTGTGCATAAGTTTAACCATATACTTTTATCAAAAGGAGGAGACTAACACATGCCACGCGCTAAAAAAGAGGCCCCATCCCTGCATCCAAAAATAAAAGAGCTTTGGATCGAGAACCTACTGAGTGGGGAATTTGGGCATACCCGGAAAACACTACGCAGCATGGGTGAGCCGGGGGTCATCAAACACAACGCTGTTGGCGTTTTAATAAGCTCTTTGATAGAAAAGAGGGTACTGAAACAAATTAGCTGGTTGGTGCAACTTGACGGCAAGCCGGACTTTGAATCTCCCCGGCCAGTCTATTACTATGTGTATGATCATGGTAGGAAGTACACGCAGCTTCCAGGGGGGCCTTTGATGTCTCCCGCTGATAGGATATACATGCCCTCTCAAGTTTGCACCACCATCAGCATGTTCCGAAAAGAGTATTGCTCTTATGATATACAAAGAGCCAACGCGATGTTTTTTGAAGAGTTGTGCAGAAAGGAGTTTGCCGACAAAAAGATCACCTTTAAAAAACTGGCCAAGCTAATTGATGACACCATCACTTAGGTCATTTAACGACCGCAATCTCTATTGGAGGAGAAAATAATGCCAAAAGGCAAATTCGGCCTTAGGGTCGGAAGTGTAAAAGAAAGGGCAGCCGCCTTGTATCAATCAGTCAGCTCGCCCCATGACGTTGAGCATTACATAAACTCTCGTCAAATGAACGTGCTGCATGAAAGGCACGAAGCGGGCTACCCTGTGTATGCCTTCGGTGGTGGCGTGAGCCAAGTCAAATCAGACACCAAATTCCTTATGGTGGATGTGATGAGTCCAAAGCCGTTCACTGATTGTGTCCATGTTGGTGACGGCAGCAGCGGGGCCACGATTAGCCACATGGATGCTGTGAACCTTGGTATGCCTATGGTGCATCACAACTTGGTGGCCTACGCATTGATCCCCACCACTCTCTTTCGCGCGGTGGGCCGTATGAGGCTTCGACTGACGAACGTCTCCAGCGGGCAGCAGGGCACTATCCATGCTCGTGAAAGGGCGGCCAACGTGGCGCACCCATTTGGGATACCGGAAAAGCACTGGAACACATACAACCAGGCTTCTCTGGAAAGGCTCGTATCTGCGCCAGATACCTCGTTCCTTACCGTGGGCTCTAGGCAGGATGGCATCCGCGTGGTATCCTACGACTAACCTTTGGGGGGCTTCGGCCCCCCACTTAGGCTATTTAGAAGCCACAACCCTACTGGAGGAGACTATTATGAACACCCAACCTGCTACTACGGAAGCTGACGACGATCCCTTTGCCATACCGGCGCAGTTCAAGCGTGGTGCCGACCCTGAGCCGATGACCGCCAAAGAAAAGCTGACGGCCGCGATGCACGGAGACTTGAAGGCGGCATCGCCGGTCCCGAAAAAGGTCATTACCAAAGGCCCCACGCCCAAAAAGGACAAAGAGAAGCCCGAGGAAGCCGACGCCGCTCTCCACGGGGCTTCCGCAAAGAAGCCCAAAAAAGGCAAAGGCAAAAAAGGAAAGCAAGCTTCCCCGCCGCCAGCGCCGCCCACGAAGGTGCGCGCTGATCGGTCAAAGAAGGACCCTTACGGTTTCCGCTTGGACACAAAAGAATCCCAGGCGGCGACCATGTATGCCAGCAAGGCCGGAGCCACCACTGATGAAATCAGGGCTGCGCTTGGTGGCGCACACCTCAACCTTTTCGGAAAGGCCGCCAAGCGTGGGTGGAAACAGGATTTCGTTTACGACAAAAATGCAAAAGGCGCCTCGGTGAAGCGCTACTTCCTGGTTCCGGAAAAAGCCAAGCCCAAAAGCGCGGCCAAAAAGCCCGCCAAGAAGGCTTCCAAAAAGACAGCGTAATTGACTTCATATGGGCGGGGGCTTAGTATGCCCCCGCCCCTTTTGGGACTTAATAAACATCCAATTGGGGAGGAGATTAAAAATGACAACCACAGCATTTGATGAGCACATCGCCACGCCAGTCGTGGAAGTGTCATACAACGACCCCAATGCCGATGGGTGGCCAGATATACCACAGGGCTGGTACTACCTTCTTAGGTACGAGGGCTTCGGTGCCGTGGAAACAGGGCACCGTGGACCGTATGTATCAGATGAGATGGCCTATCAGGCCGGTTGCTTTGCTTGGCACAGCGGAGATTGTGACCCCGCCCCGTTGGAGATTAACTAAATGGCCGCAGACCAAGAATACATGGGCACCTTTCATACGTCTTCTGGAGACGTGGTAAAAGTCTACATGCCCCTCATGAAAGAGTTTGCCGTGCTGGTTGATTCTTTTCACACGGGAGGGGAGCTACCAACCTCTTATGCCTTCTACATGGAACTCGCAGCAATGGCTTGCAGGCAGCCAATTGCATTCATAGAGGAGATGGGAATCCCCGATGGGATGAGGCTGATACGAATGATCATATCGGCGGTGCTCCTTGATATGCCAGCGGAAGCGGAGAAAGATAGCGAATGACCGTCGACTCGGACCAAGAACAGATCGACCGTTTGGTGGTGGGCCTCAAAAAAATAGGATTCGTTTTTAAAGAAAGCGCCCCCTACCTTGCATACCAATCAGGGAAGTACGTTGCAAGCGTCTATACATTTCCCCACACCTGCCCCTCAGTCGTCATAACCAACAGGACGACTGGTGTTCAGGTTGAAGCACTCAGCGGGGCGTTGACCTCAGCAACACGCAAGGAAGACCGGGTGCCTACAATCATCAGGCTCATTAATCGTGAGACTAAAAGGGCTAGGCCCTCTTTGCGCGACTTTCTTTGATCTTTTTACCAGTGGCGACGGCAATCCCACGCCGAACTTTGGTGGACACATGCGCCCGGAAGGCTAGAAGGTTTGCGGCCTTGCCGTCCTCGGCGTCGTCGTCGTCCTCCTCGGCGTCGTCGTCGTCCTCCTCGTCGTCCTCCTCGTCGTCCTCGACCTCGGCGGGCTCATCACCAGTGCCCACTATTGCACCACCCTTCCCAAGCTCAGAGATGGGGACGTAGGTGTGGTTCAACGGGATGAGGACAATCTCACCATCCTCGCCCATATCGGGATGGCCGGAAAGCTCCCGCCAGTGATTGAGGGTGTATGCCCACGGAGCCGCTTTCATGACATCCAGCTTAAACTCTTTATCCTGAATAACAGGGCTGTCATAATGGAGCAGGAGGTTGTCCCCAAAGAGGGGAACCAGCAACCGCTGGAAGCCACGCCGCATAAATTCTACACGGGGCTGCACAACATCCTTGGTAAAGAAGTAATCGGCGGCTGAGATGGTTGACCGCTTGGACTCATTGACAATGCCAAACTTTTCAGGCGGGGCACCAAACACCTGGATGAAGGTGTCGCGCTCTGCCTTGCGGACGTTGGTCATCTGGATGTGCTCGAAGCTCTGAGTCAGCTCTTTAATGTCGACCTTGCGGCTAAAGAACAAGGGCTTGAAAGCTTTCCAGAAACCTTGGTGGTTCTCAAGCCATTTTTGCTCTAGCCTTTTCGCATCTTCGGGGCTAATGTTATCGCCCGATACGATGATGTCAGGGCGGGCACGGTTGTAGAAGAAAGCTTTCATATGTTTCGCGGCGTACTCATCAATTTCAATTTCGTCGCCGAGGGACTTCGCAATTCCCGAACCTCTCCCGTAGGGGGAAGCCGGGTCAGGGTCCTTTAACCAAATGATCTCCGTGATAGGAATCAATATTTGCTTTCCAGAATTGGGCTGCAAAGTATAGAAGGGTTTTGCCTTTGTCGGAATTCCTTGAATCCAATACGGAGGCAAAGGGTAAAGTTGGACCGGCTGCCCCAGTTGATTTTTTTCCATGAGCAGCGGAACTTCGCCAACAAGATCATTGTAAGTGGATGCAAGCTGCATCACGCCATCACCTCCAAGGGTCTCGTTGCCGTACTCAAGCAAGTCAAGGATTGGGTGTGACCTAATCTGCACCAGCCCGGTGGGGTCCGTCGTCTTCCTGATGATGTTATCCCGGCGCTCATAGTCCATGGTGCGGATGTTTGCAAACTTTTCCGTACTCTTTGGCATAACGAATAGCTGCCAGTTGGTAGCGGCGACGGCCTTGGCGACCTTGTTTATAATGGCCCGGAGCCAAGGGCTCTGGCTGTATATCTCTAGCAACTCCCGCGAGCCCCTGACAGGCGGCGTACCGCCCGACAGCGCCAGTGTAGGCACGCTGCCGTGGGCATTTTTGTCGATCTGATCGACCATGCCCTTCAAAAAACCCTCGACCTCAGGGGCGGACACCGCATCTTCTTGTTGCAAGAAGCTTTTGTTGCCTTCCGGCTGTGTGCCCTCAAAGCGAATGTAATCCATAACCAAATTCTCCTAAAGACGTTGAGAGGTCAAATCCTTAACCCGGTCAGTAATTCCCATTGTCAGAATGGCAATCCCCAAATGCAGAATTCAAAGGGGGCCTATGGTCCTCCCGGTGTACTATACAAAAAACAAGAACGTTTTACTACCTTGTTGACTTCGGGGGCTGGACGTGGTTTATCATGGGTTGTGGGCGGCCTTGCGTGGGCCTGAAACAGGCGTCGACGGTTCAATTTCTCCTCTCCTCCAAGCGGCGGAAACGTGTGGCTACGAGAACCGTCGGCGCTCCCCCCACCCCAAGGGTGCCCCTAATACATCTCCAAGCCCGTGCCCCCACGCTCCCTACACCAACGCAAAAACTGTGAGAAGCTGTCCACCTGATCCTTACGTGCGCTGTTTGGGAAGGAGCGTATCTCATCCTCAAAGTCCGCCAACCAAGGCTGTGACCCTTCCTCTGGCAAGTATACTTGGCCAGCCTCAATAGCCGGGGTCTCACTCTGCATCCGAACCACTTTGTCATTGATGGGCAAAATGGGAATGATACCGGCGGACGTCTCAACCCGTAGATGCTGGATCAAAGAAATCCCACTGCCCTTATCCTCAATGAGGGTAGCGTGTGGTTTCCATTTTGCCAGAAGGTTTTTTGTGAGCGTGAGTAGACGGGGGTGTGTGAGCTTGTCCCGTATCACATCCAAAAGGTAGTAGCTGTTGTCATAAAGCGCCCATACCGTTATCACGGAATAGTCATTAATCTCTTTTTCTTTGCTCGCCGTATCCAGCGAGAGCACCAACATGTCTATTGCGTCCCTTGCCGGGGGCGTCTTGTAACGCCTAAACCAATCCATCTTGATTAGGTCACCGGCTACTGGCGCGGGGCGCTGCTGAAACTCAGCATTGAACCAATAGTCAGTCATTGACTTTTGGATGCGCTGTAGGCGTTCTTTGCTGTAACGCTCTGGCCACAACGCCTCGCCCACCTCCCTGCCCAACGCGTCGTTTTCCTCAGCAAAGGCTGGCAGGGAAATTGTATCCCACACCTCGCCGCCGTCGTGCATGGCCGCTTGGAGGCAGCCAATCAAATCTTCCTGGGACCAACGGGTGGCAATGATCAGGATAGAGGCGTTTGGTTCCAAGCGTGGGTAAACGTCTGATTGGAACCACTCATACTGATTGGCCTGAAGCCTGGAGTTTAGAGCAAGCTCCCTTCCTTTTGTTGGATCGTCAATAAGAAGTAGATCGGCGCCCTTACCAGTCAAGCCTCCCTCAACTCCCACTGTCTCCATACCACCATCGTGCCCCTCAATCCCCCAATTGGCGGCGGCTTGTAGGTCACGGGATAGGCTCAAACCAAAAATCTCCTCACCCAAAGCGTTGAAGGTGTTGCGTGCTTTACGTCCCCAACTTTTTGCATACTCAGCCTGATAGGAAATAAACATGACCCGCTTATCTGGATTATGTCCAAGAAACCACACAGGCAGAAAGTGAGAAATCAATGTGCTCTTGCCGTGCCGAGGGGGGACCGATATAAGGATGCGGCTGTTCTTAATGCTGATAACCTGTAGACAGGCGTCCTCAATAAAACGCAGGTGGGGCGTATATACCCATTTCCCTTTGGTGGCGTAGTGGGCCAAGGCTCCCGGCAAAGAGTACGCCAACAGTTCTGGCGTTAGGCTTTTTAAATCTAAAGCAGCGTCGGGGTCCGCTTGGGGCGGCGGCATGGACCCTTTGGGATACAAAAGCTCCGGCGGGAAATAAGGACGCTCCATTAGGTCTAATCCCCCTCAACGACTGTGATCATTGTCCTGCTTACCAAATCGCGTGCGGCGGCGCGGGCCGCTGGGTCAGCCAACACAGCGGATGAAAATTTCTGCTGCACCAAAACCTTGTCACCATTAATAGTGATTGGCGATGCCACGTTGCGGTCGGTCTGTTTGGCCCACCTTTCCGGATAGCGCCTTTCCAGTATCCAGGCGCTGCTTTTCCAATCACCCTCCCCATCTTGGCGAAGGGTGTTGAACCTGTTTACCTCTGCCACAGCCTCAGCCGCCTGAAAATCCTTTAGGAAAGTGACATAGTCCGAATGCTTGCCCTTGGCCCCACGCTTGAGCCACGACATGACCGTGCCCGCTTTGATGCCAACGGCATTGGCCACGGTGGCCAGATGGTGGCCCTCCTGAACAAGTTGCATGATGCATTGGTACAGGCCGGGGCGGGTAGTAAAGAGGGGCTGTCGGACAACTTTGCCGTCTGGCCGGGGGGATGGCGCACCGCTCGGGGGCTCCGCAGCCATAAGCTCCCGGTACGTGGGATTAAAGACTCCCGTCTCTTTTCTCTTTTCGTGCCAACGCTCTGAGCCAGCAACAGTATTCGGGTGCATGCCGCCGTTTTTGGCCTTTTTGGCAAAGGACGGGCGCGGCAAATTTCCGGGGGGAGCCTTGTTTTTTGATTTCATAAGGCAAAAGTTATTATTTATCAGAAGGTTTAGCAAGCTTTTAATTTACTTTGTGTTCCCCTACTCAGACTCCTAAAATATGACCTAAGCCACACACAGGAAAAACCAATGAAAATGACAATGACAAAACCATGCCCCCACTGCCCTTTCCGTACCGACATTTTTGGATACCTTACGGGGCCAAGGGCAAGAGAGATAACAGACTCCCTCACAATCCACGACCAAACCTTTCCCTGCCATGAGACAACGGTCCCGTCTGAGGACGGCTATGAGATGGAAGTGGTTGGCTCATCGCAGCACTGCGCCGGGGCTCTCATCTTTATGGAAAAGCAGGGCAAGCAAAACCAATGGATGCAAATAAGTGGGCGGCTTGGTTGGTATGACCAATCAAAGCTTAAACTTGACGCCCCTATCTTTGATACAGCCGAGGAAATGGAAAAACACCATGAGCACGGATAACGTCACAGACATTACTGCGTACAGGAATCATCTGGAAACCCGCGATCTGCGGCAGCTATTTGATTTGGCTAAAACCTACGGCGTTTTCTGGCTGTATGAAATGTCCCGTGAGGAAAACAAGCCTCCCGGCTTTTATTGCAAAATAGAATTTGAAACAGAGGCGGGCATAAGTCTTGAGGCCAAGAGTGATTATCGTGCTCCCTCAGAAGAGGAGGCGTTGATACAGGCCATTAACCGGGCAAAGAAAATCAGCTCACAATTTAAATAAGGATAGACGTCATGGAAAGTAAAGCAGCACCAATAAACAGACGCGTAGACGAGAAAAACCCAATGGTGGAGGTGGCCACGACGAAAGGGGGGCACGCGCTCTACTGCATGGAGGGTGAGCAAGGCCCTGAGTATTACTCATCTGAAATAGGCGGCGGCGTGTGCGTATGGATTACAGCGTTGGTCTCTCCCGAGACTATGGAACTGGCGCTGGCCCATTGGAAAGAGCACCGCAAATAAAGAACGATGGTGTGTGTGCCGCACTTTACTGCGGCTCTTATATAGTGTTTGCATTTGGATTTGGTTTTGGGCAAAGTAATGGCTCGTAGCTACATCCCCATCCCATGTGAACATGGGCGCAACAGTTTGAAACCACCAACCGCTTGTTTCTGCGGCGTGAGTGACAGCGGGGGGCCTGTGATAATGCTAAGCAGGCTACACACGCATTTGCGATACTGTCTTTGACCACGCTTCCGAGCGGCATCCCTGGGTCAGTATCAAAGGGAAAATAGGAAAACAACATGGGGCCTGCCAAGTTTTCCGGCGATCTATCCAAGTATCCTTTATATGTATCCTTGGGCAGTGATAGACCTTTTTGCTAGGGCCTGTCATGCCCCACCCCCTAAGATGACAGAAAATATAATAACAAGCTTGATAAATTATCCCGTAAGGGATAATAAAAAGCTTGTGATACACGCATAGTCGATAGACTATAAGTGTTATTGGCCTCTTTTACTTCCCTGCATAACTCTCTATAGTGCTTGGGAGAGAGGTCACAACTACTCGCTTCGCTCGTTAGGGGGCTTGGAAAGCCCCCTATTTAGTTTTTTTGTTTCACTTGGAGGGTACTTCTATGAGGATAACAAGAAACGTCATTAAAGATAAAGTTACAGCTTGCACCAGACACACCGCCAAGCCCGAGATTTCTATGAACCAAGAACAGTCTCGTGGTGAGCCGTCTTTTTATTGGGCCATGTGCAGGAGTGGTACAATACTCAAGGACTGTTCTTGTTGTGTTGATGGGGCAGAGAACCGGAGCACTGCCCAACGTCGTATCGATTATGCACTCGCGGCTTGGAACACTCGCGACTTCCTTGGCAGCCCATCCACCGGAGAGAAAAAGAAATGACTGTTTCCACAGTAAAAAGAGCAAAGCTTTATTCCGGGGTATGCAGACTGGGTATACTGCTTGTCATTGTGATTGGTATCATTAGTCTCAGGCTGCTTGATGTGGCTGTTGAGATGGAAGGGGGCTGGATGGGAACAAAGGGCTCCCTTGCTGTTGGAGTAGTCTTTTTGTCTTACTGCATAATCCGCTACTTAATAGCATGCTGGATCTACTTTCACTCAATCACAATCTTGGGGAAAAAGCCCAATGAATGAGCCACCAACATTTGCCTGTAAAGATGGCTGCGCCGACTGCTGCAAGACCAGTGTCATAAATATGTCAGCCATTGAGTGGGAAATGTTACAGCCCGCCGCTGAGGAACAGGATGTGCATGCCATCTATGTGAATGGCTTTTATCAACTTGTTCCCAAAAACCGGCTACAGTGCCCCTTCTTATCTGCTGCTAATAAATGCACTGTGTATGAGAACCGGCCCTTTGTCTGTCGGCTGTATGGCACCATCACTGATGCAGAGTTTCCGGAATGGGTGTGTACGGAAAACCATCACCCTGACCCTCCTCTCACAAAAGATCAGGCCACGGACTTGTTCCAGGCTTGGATACAGCGGGCTATCGCCGGGCATATAGGGGACACCAGCCCCGAGCAGCCCATAGCAATCCAAAGGTTCAACTCCTTTATAAAAGAAGAGTAGCTTTGTTGCACAAATAAAACTATAGTTTTGCTGCAATCAACATGGAGGAGAAGATGGCTACAGATTTCAGCGAGATGCTGTCAAGTTTACCATCCCTGACACCGGGGCAGCTACAGACACTCAAGGACCGTGTCGACTTCTTGGGCACCGGGAAGGGCGCAAACGACGCCGAGGTCCATCAAATGTCGGATTTTTATACGGCGCTGCTGCAACAACGAAACTGCCAGAGGATGCCCCCCATATATAAGGTGCCGGGCACACCTCTATATAAAAAGCTCCGCAACACCTTCGAGGCTGTTGACTCCTTCATTGATAAAGAGTTTGGGGACTTGCGGCGAATACAAAAAATAAGTCTCTTTACCATATTAATGGCCTGCGCCGAAAAAGACCTACTCAGGGCGAGGGCAAAGATTACACCATCGGTGCTTCTGATGGCACTCAGCAATCCCCACAAAGTTTTCTCCAATCACTTCCCCGGATACCTTTCCAATCCCATGGCCCTACAACTCATACTTATGAAAGTAGGGTCCAATGGATAAGCGAGGATTTTTAACCTCCACCCTCAAAAGAAAGAAGCCGACCGACCTAAAGCTGACTTGGTGCTTTGACCCCCTCAGGGTCGAGTCCTTTATGGAGGCGGTAGACAGCAACAAGCAGCGGCACACCATTATTTATATGGTGGATCGCAAGCGTGGCGTGGCTGTCGAGGACACCATTGAGGAAGTTGTTGAGAGCATCAGGTCCGTCTTTTCAGAACAATAGGCCAAATAAATGGCAAGTCTTACCGTTGCTGTTCAGCAAAATCTTTTGGTACTGTTGGCCTTTGATAAAAGTGCCAGCCTAGTTATCCGTGGCATTGTCGAAGTACCCCTGTATGAGGGGATGTACCAAGAGATCGTGTCAAAGATCTATGAGTACATCGACAAATATAAGCGCCCGCCAAACGATCACTTGGCGGATCTGTTTGACAAGATACTTGAGGACAAGAGCAACAAGAAGCGCAAGCCTCTCAAGCAACTCCTCATCGACATATATGATCAGCGCCATTCAATAAATGCTGAGTACACGCTGAGCCGTGTGACGGACTTTGTCCGAGAGCAGCGCTTAAAAACCGCAGTCATTGAGGCCGCCGAGATCCTGCAATCAGGAGACGAGGACGCAGCCGACCGGGTGTCCACTATCTTGGATGAGAGTACCAAGTTTAGGCTGAACCTTTTTGACCCCGGCATCCGTCTGAGTGATGCGTCACGGGGGACAGAGTTTTTGGACCCCGATGAGTCTGACGTGTTCATAACTGGCATCAAAGAGTTTGATCGCATTGGCGTGGGGCCTGCCCGCAAAGAAATGTTTCTGGTAATGGCTCCCGCCAAGCGGGGCAAAACTTGGTTCCTTTGCCAGCTAGGCAAGCTCGCGGTACTGAGTGGGAAAAAAGTAGTTCACATTACCTTGGAAATGAGTGCCAAGAAAATGGCGCAGAGATACTATCAAACAATGTTTGATATGTCCAAGCGGAAAGAGCGCCACAACTACCTGAGCTTCAAGCGGGACTCTTTGGACCGCCTAACTGGAGTGGATATCCAGGCTCTCTACCCAAGCCTGTCTCAGGATGACCCGCGCATCAAGAGAAAGCTCAAAAAGAAAATTAAGCTTTGGGGGCCTAAGTTTAGCAACTTCATTATTAAGGAGTTTCCCTCAGGGCAGCTAACACTTCAGATGCTTGAGGCGTACCTTGATAACCTTGAGGCCGCTGAGGGGTTTATTCCCGATTTGGTAATTGTTGATTACCCGGAGCTAATGAAGCTGGACATAAACAACTACCGCCTCGCCATCAGCCAACTCTTTGTCGATTTGCGTGGTGTGGCCGGTGAGCGAAATTTAGCTATGGCGGTTGCTTCGCAGTCAAACCGAACTGGTGCCGGGTCCAAGACGGTGGACGAGACTCATACGGCTGAAGCTTTTGCCAAAATAGGAACAGTTGACAATGTGGTCACATACTCGCAGACTGCCTCCGAAAAAGAGTTAGGCTGTGCGCGTTTGTTTCTGTCAAATGGTCGTAATGATGCTGACCGGATAACAGTGTTGGTATCCCAAAACTACGCCACGGGGCAATTTGTGCTAGACTCAATACCGCTGTTTACTCAGCGATCTATAAAAGGGTATTTTGATCTGGTTAAAGAGGAAGTTGGAGAAGTGGAGGACGATGATGACTGAAACGCAGCCTTGGATGGTGTACCTTGAGTGGGCATCCTTTGGCCTTGGTGCCCTCACCGTCTATTTCTACGGGCACAATAAAAAAGCAGGGGCCGTCTGTGGTGTCACCTGTGCTCTTATGTTTATGGCTTGGGGAGCCCTATCTGGCCTGTGGGGCGCCTTCACTATCAACATAGGCTTCTTTGCCCTACACGGGCGCAATCTTTGGAGATCAATACATGTCGACGCTTGATAAAGAGATAAATCACTTTGTTGCTTTGGCGTTCAGCGCCTCCACCAAGTCAGGCTGGTGGGAAGGCGCTGACTTGGTTGGCGACAAGCATGTTGTCCCGGCAAAGCTCTGCCTTATTCACAGCGAGGTGAGCGAGGCCATGGAAGGGCACCGCAAGAGCCTGATGGATGACAAGCTGCCTCATCGCAAAATGATTGAGGTGGAGCTTGCCGACGCCATGATCAGAATTGCCGACCTTGCCGGGGCCATGGGGCTGGACTTGGGCGGGGCCGTTGTTGAGAAAATGCAGTTCAACGCACAGCGTCCCGACCACACACTAGAACACCGTGCGGCGGTGGGGGGAAAGGTGTATTGATGGCAGGCCCCAAACAGAGGCGAATTGAGTATCTAAACCGGGTCCATGCTATGCGTAACGGCGGTATGACCTTTGCGGCGATAAGCGATGAATTTGGCGTGAGCGTGGCGGCCATCCATAATGTGTATGGGGAAGCGTGTGATTTCCACAAGCTCAAGCACCCCCCTTATGATAATGACGTGCTTCTTGCGGACACCATTGCGTCCGTTCGGGCCAAGAATTGTTTTGTCAACACTGGCTACGTGCTGCTAAATAACCCCGACAGGCGCACACAGAAAATGGTCGTCACTGTTGGTGACTTCAGAAAAACAGATCGCCGCACCATGTTGAGCTGGCCACAATTTGGGAAAACAACCCTGCGTGAGTGCGAAGCGCTTTTTGGGCGGTGTCTCCCTGATACCGCTGGCCAGCTTTCCATGTTTTACTGACGGGCAGATGGGACTAAACTACACAATGGAGGTAACAACATGTCGAAAAAAAAGGGAAAACAAAAAACCCGTGTGCAGGCGCGAAAAAAGATCAGGGACGCTGAGCGCGATTCTGATGTGCCGGGGCGCGATCAGCTTATGGGCGATGCAGCTAAGCGCGGCTGGCGTGCTGGCCGCATCATTGCCCGTGATAGTATGATCACAAAAGAGAGCTAGAGATGCACAATAGGCCCGTAGCCAAGCGGCAAGGCAACGGCTTTTGATGCCGTGATCGCTGGTTCGAATCCAGCCGGGTCTGCCAACACAGGGGTAAATGATGAGCAACGATGGCCCTGAGTTTGACTTTACCAGTGGTGCCTTTGCGGCCAAGAGTACGCAGCGCCGCCTAAAAGGACAAATGAAAAGGATCTTGGATTTAATGAGCGACCACAGGTGGCGTACCCTTTCCAGGATACACGACAAGACCGGAGCGCCGGAAGCGAGCGCCAGTTCGTCACTAAGGACCCTGCGGTCTTATGGCTACACAGTGGATCGCAAGTACGTTGGTGGCGGCCTTCACAAATACAAACTGTCAGGAGAGCCCGATGAGTAACGAACCCACTGTGCGTGAAATTGTATTGTGGTTGCGACGGAGTTGCGTAGGCCAACCAGCCAAGGGCGACCCGTGGCCCCACAGGTGGTTGCACGCGTCGGCTGATGCGTTAGAGCGACAGGCCGTCGCGATAGAGCATATGAGCGCGGCGGCAAATATAAAGGACGCCGAGATCGAGCGTCTGAAAGGGCTGCAAAAAGCAGCAATTGATTTGATCAACATACAACATGAAGCGACACTTGGACTGTAGGGAGAGAGTAATGGCTAAATATGAATTGAGAAAACTAATGCGTTTCACGGTGGCAATCTTCGCGGTGGTTTTTTCTGTCTACATTATTGGCGGGACTTTTTCCTCCGCATCTGGAGAGACCATTCTCGATGGCCTGACGGTCACAAATGAACTGCGCTGTTCCAAATACAAACGCTCCAATTGGGGGAGCGGGTGGCTTAGCCTCCGTGGGACTGGTCTGAACACCAGAGAGGAGGTTCTCATCGCTGAGAGCCTTACCAAAGACGGCATGTGGCTCGGCCCCTATAATGGCGTTATCCTAAGGGACGCCAGCAACACCGATGTGGATCACATGGTCCCACTCAAAGAGGCTTGCGAATCCGGGGGCAGGGATTGGAGCACCGAAAAGAAAAAGAAGTATGCCAATTTTCAACTGACCCCAAACCATCTAATTGTCACCTCCGCTGGCGCCAATCGGTCCAAAGGGGCAAGGGACCCCGCGCAGTGGATGCCCGCCAACAAGTCATATTGGTGTACCTACTTATTGGATTGGACTGATATCAAACGTGCGTGGGGCCTCACTGTGGACAAGGCTGAGGCAGCGGCCATTAAGCTGCACTGGAAAACCTGCGCCAAGTTTTCCAACGGCATCAAGACGGGGAGATAAGGTGGCACTTCCCCCAAGCGTTATAGAAGACTTCTTTGCCCGCGAGCTTGATACCTTTGAGGAAGTGAGGAAATTCACAAGGGCTGAGATATACTCGGACATTAAAGACCTGCGACCACGCCATAAGTTCTACGGCGACAAGGCTTACCTGCACCAGCTTGTCTGTTTTGTCATTGGGGTGTACAACCCACACTTCCTATTTTTCCTTGACATGGGGATGGGCAAGAGCCGCGTGATCCTTGACCTGTTGTCATACCAGCTAAAATGCGGAAAGCTCCAACGAGCCTTGGTTGTTGTCCCAAACATAACCAATATTGATAATTGGGTAGAGGAGGCAAAGATTTTTGCCCCCAAGCTAAAGGTGGTTCCCCTGTATGGGTCATCGGAGCAACGCTTCCAAACCCTTGAGGACTGCCAAGATGGTAATCTATTTATCATCAACTCCGGCGGCCTTACCGCAATGTTCTCAACCGGACCCAAAACCAACAAGAAGGGCAAAAAGGAAAGCTCCAAGCCAAACGTCCGACTCATCAATAAGTACACCTCTATGTTTCAGGCTTACATTGTCGATGAGTCTGAAGTGGTCAAAAACATACACTCCCTTATTTACCGAATCTCTCTGTACTTCTCTGCCGTGGCTGAGTGGGATTATGGACTAACTGGCACGCCCATGAACAGAGACCCCGAGGATTTCTGGTCCCAATTTTACATGGTGGACAGGGGGGCTACCTTAGGAAACACCCTCACATTTTTCCGGGCAATGTTTTACAAGCAATCTCCTGGACACTTCAGCAAGTTTATTTACAAATTTGATAAAGCCAAAGAGAAGGCTTTCTATCAGATGATACAAAACAGGTCCATTGCATACAACATTGAGGATGCGATGGACATGCCAAGGAAGCTCTACATTAAGCGCAAGCTTCCTATGTCGCCTGAGGCACTTCCGTTTTATGACATTGTGGCTGGAGATGCAAAGGTGGCGCGGGGAAATTACCAGCTTATGAAAAGCGCCTATACAAAGGCGCGGCAGATATCCTCTGGCTATGTGACCTTCAAGGATGAGGACACAGGCAAGAAAAGGTTTGTTGATTTTGTTGACAACCCAAAGATGGATGAACTAATTGAGATAATGAAAACCATCCCGGAAAGCCGTAAGATAATAATCTGCCACCACTTTATTAAGACGGGGCGGCTAATCTCGGACCGCCTCGCTGAGGAGAAGTTCCCACACTCTCGCCTGTGGTCCGGCCAAAAGAAAAAGGTTGAGGTTGTGCGGGACTTTAAATCCAAAAAAGGTAAGCGCACATTGGTAATGAACGCGCAGTCAGGGGGACGGGGGCTCAACTTGCAGCGTGCCAACTACTTGATCATCTTTGAGTCGCCTGACTCAGCCAGCGCACGGAAGCAGCTTGAGGCGCGGATCTGGCGCGGCCGTCAAAAATTTACATGCTTCATTTATGACCTTGTGGTAAACGGGACCAAGGACGCGGCTATCTTGGCTGCCAACAAAAGCCACACCTCGTTACTGAAACGACTAGTCAATGGAAAGGACAGTTGGTGATGGAAGTAGCAGAAACATTAAAACCCCAAAAGTAAATGGCCCGCTTCAATATCCTACGCCTGTTTGATCAGTATGGCATCAACTATGTAAAGCACGGGGCCAACACGGCAAGGGGCAACGTGAATGTTTCTTGTCCGTGGTGCAGGGACGGCGATCCTTCAGAGCATCTGGGTGTCAAGGTAACTCCTAATGGTGATTACGCTGGCGCGTTTGGCTGCTGGCGTAGCCCTACACACAGGGGCAAAAACGCCGCATCCCTCATAGCAAAGCTGGTGGGGATCAGCTACCGGCATGCCACAGAGTTGGTAGGCGATTCAAAGCCTGACCCAAGCACACTAGATGCCGTCATTGCTGGCCTAAAAGCACAGACGGGACGAGGAGGGGCTCTCCCAGGGCGGCCGTCCGAAAAGCTGGTTATGCCCAAAAGCTTTAAAAGGATAAAGACAGAGGAGATCACGTCCTACACAAAACCTTTTTATCAGTACCTAAGGCGGCGGGGATTTCCCAAAAAGGTATTGAGCAGGCTCATAAAAAGATATGACCTCAGGTACACACTGGTTGGCCCGTATAAAGGCAGGATCATTATCCCAATTAAAATGTTTGGTGAATTGGTGTCGTGGACGGCACGCGACATAACCGGCGATGAGTTAGTGCGCTATAAGACCCTCACCAGCAACCCGGCGAATGTAAGAGAGGGTGAGGCTTTGGGAACCATGAACATAAAGCACACCCTGTATAGCTACGATCATCTAATAGGTGGGCGCTCACTTTACATTGTTGAGGGACCACTTGATTGCCTAAAGCTGGATGTGTATTCGTACCGGCATGGCATAAATGCGGTGGCCGTTCACTCAAATGCTGCCATAGACGAGCAGATATATTTATTAAATGATGTCATGGCCCGCTATGATAAAGTTTTTATATTACTTGATGATAAAGAATTGTCCCAATCAATGAGGATGTTAGCCCAACTCAGGCACGATGACCTCCACAGAATCACTTTAAATATGGGCGTTGAGGACCCCGGAGATCTTTCGGCAAAACAGGTAATGTTTTTCCTTGCGCTTCGCGATAGTATCTAATAGACCACTATCTCTAAATTATATCAGTGGGCACAGTAAGAAGGTAGATATGCAGAAACTAGAGAAAAGTGCTGCCGATATTGAGCGGGAAGTTTTCAAAGCAGTAGGAGGTGCGCGCAAGAAAAAGACACCAATCCAGAAGCAGCTAAAAAGGGTTGCTTTGGCGGTAGGCAGGCTGGACAGTGATGCCTGGTTTATGCTGAGCTTCGACGCTCAGTATTGGGTAACAATGGCAGCCCAGTCTATAAGTGGGGGCAGTACAATTCTTGACTTCCCCGAGTTTGTTATCATGGCTAAAACAAAAGAGAAGGAGAGTTCTATGGCAAAACCGGCAAAAAAAGGAAGCAAGGCCCCTGAGGATGACATCGATCCCGATCTCATCGAGGTTGAGGATGAGGAGGACGAGGAAGACGAGTCCGAGGAAGACGAGTCCGAGGAAGACGAGGAAGACGACGACGACGAGGATGACGACGACGACGAGGATGACGACGACGACGAGGATGACGAGGACGACGACGACGAGGATGACGACGAGTCCGAGGAAGACGAGGACGACGACGACGAGGATGAAGACGAGTCCGAGGAAGACGAGGACGACGACGAGGATGAAGACGAGGACGAGTCCGAGGAAGACGAGGATGACGACGACGAGGATGACGACGAGGATGACGACGACGAGTCCGAGGAAGACGAGGACGAGGATGACGACGACGATGACGACGAGGACGAGAAGTCCGCGTCGCCTGTGAAAACCAAGTCCAAAGCAAAGGGCAAAAAGAAGGAAAAACCGAAGATGGCTACCAAGGAAAAGGCCAAAGCGAAGGTCAAAAACGTCAAGGAAAAGGTCAAGGGCAAGGCCAAGGACGTCAAGGAAAAGGTCAAGGGCAAGGCCAAAGACGTCAAGGAAAAAGGCAAGGTCAAAACCAGCAAGGGCAAGGTTGAACGGAACGCTTTCGGCGTCAAGGTCGGCAGCGATGCAGACAAGGCAATCAACATGCTTGTTGCGGGCGCCAAGATGTCCGACGTCAAGAAGGAAATCGGCGGCAACCAATACAACCTGGTCAAGAAGCTCACCGCGCAGGGGCATTCGGTCGTCACCGACAAGGGCGTGATTACGCTTTTCCACAAGGACAACAAGAAGGCCGGAAAGGCCGCCGCGCAGGCGGTCAAGATTGCCGACAAGGAAGCCAAGGCCGCCGACAAGGAAGACAAGGAAGCCAAGGCCGCCAAGGCCGCCAAGGCCGCCAAGGCAAAGAAGGGCAGCAAGGCTGACAAGCCCGCCAAGGCAAAGAAGGGCAGCAAGGCGGACAAGCCCGCCAAGGCTGGCAAGCCCGCCAAGGCAAAGAAGGTTAAACGCAAGTAGCGGCGGCGCTGTTACCAAAAGAAGCGTTGTTGCAAAAAGCGACCGGGGCTATAGTGGCTCCGGTCGTTTTACTTTGGAGGATCACGATGCTAAAACTAAATTACAGCAGCAGAGAAGCTTACGCCGCCAGCGTGATTGCTTCCGCTGATCATTTTACGGCGGTGGTGTTCCGTGGGCAGACACCACGTACCAAAATCAAACGCAAAACATATGGTGGCATCCTCGCCGCCGCAAAGAAGCTACTCCCAACGACGGACCGTGGTGTCCTAATTTACGCCGTGGCAGGCATCCATGATGTACATGTTGCCAGCCTCCAGTCAAACAGGGGAGAGTAATTTGGCCTTCCATGTTTGGACGGAAATTGTGTGCCGGGGGTGCTCCCAAGTTGCTTGTGGCAGGTTCTCCAGTGGCCCCATCGCAAGGCGGGAGCTTGCTAAAGAAGCCAATAGCTTTGGGTGGCATCTGGTTAATCCAGAAGGGGAGTGGTTCTGCACAAGCTGTACACCATACCGCCATGTGGTATTAGCACAAAAAGGAAATAGAGATGCTGAAACATGAGGAAGACCTTTTTAACAGCGAACTAGATATACCAAACCTGTATTACAGGTTCGTTGGTGCCATTGATGCGCAGGTCAGGTGGGGCAGTAATGATGATCCCCGTAACTACATGATCAAAGGCGGCTGGTACAAAGTCAAAACCCTTGAGGTGCATGGCTGGTACACCAAGGTCGGGTTTGAGATTTTCCCCGGCCTTATGTTCAACTCCTCCTCTTTTGAAAAGGTTAACCTTAGTGGCTGAAAAGAAAAAGAAAAATAAAACCAAGGGTCCGCGCTTCTTTAATGACGCCAAGGCCACGTATGTTCCCCCCACTTTGGATTTCAAAACCAGCACCACAGTATGGAATGTGGATGAGCAAATTCGTAAGCGCTACAAGCATTGGCGCATGCTCCTTGATGATGACGGCGTTGGGGGCTCTCGCGCAAACTCCCATCGCAAAGAGGGCTCGGCCTATAGCGGCACCTACAGTGTATTCCCTGCCCCGCTGGCTGAGTGGATTTATCTGCGGTACGCTGGTGAGGCTCCCGCTCGGGTGTTTGACCCCTTTTCAGGAGGCCCGCCAAGGGGTGCTGTGGCTGCAATGATGGGGCATGAGTACCACGGGGTTGATATCAGGCGCGAAGCCGTTGATGAGTGCCGTGAGGTGCTGGAGACGTTGGGACTAGAAGCCATGTACCATGTTGGTGATGCCCGTAACTACAACCCCGACGTTGGGAAGTTTGATTTCTCCATTGCTTGCCCGCCCTATTACAATTTGGAGGTATATAGCGATCAAGAAGATGACTTGTCCAACCTGGGGACTTACAAAGAGTTCCTCAATGAAATGAAACCTGTTGCCAAGAATACCTTCAAGCTTTTGAAAGAGGGCGCTTTTTGTGCCTTGGTGGTTGGCAACTTCAGGCAAACATCTAAAAAGAAAAACGCCACTACCATGGATAGCTACATCACGGACTTCCGTGGGGACATGGTGCGTGTTTACAAAAAGGCGGGGTTCCGTTTGTTTCAGGACATAGTGCTCAAACGCTCTGCTGGCTCGGCGGCCGTCCGCGCTGGCAGGCATTGGAGCGGGGGCATGAAACTTGTCGCTATGCACGAGTACCTTTTGATATTCAGGAAGCCGACCAAATGAAAAAAAAGCTGAGCCCTGACTACATAAAATGGCTGAGATTGAACTTGAGGCCAACCCAAACTGCCCCGGCCCACCTACAAAAAAGGATCTAAAAGTGACTGACACATCTGTTTTGAAAGCCGCACTTGATATAGTGCGCCCCGGACTCTCATCGGTAAACGTGATTCCGATCTTTTCCCATTTCTGTTTTGATGGGCACACCGTAACTGCCTACAATGATGTGATTGGCATCCAAACAAAATACGCCGGGGACATCAAGGGTGCCCTGCACGGACCAACTCTCCTTGGTATCCTCAACAACACCAAGGCAAAGGAAATTGAGGTTGCCAATGAGGACGGCGGGGCAAAGCTCAAACTAGGCCGCGCCAAGGCCACGTTGGCGATGCTTCCGACCGAGGATTTTGTCTTTGAGCTTCCGGGGCTGGACGTTGAAAAAGATCACTCCTTTTTTGCAAACGATAAGATCATTTCAGCAATCAAAGATTGCCTGGTGGCGATGGGGACTGACTACTCACGCCCCACTATGATGGGCATCACCATGCGCGTGAAGGAGAAGCGTGGTGTTCTCTATGCCACCACCGGGCACAGCCTTGCGCGGGCGTCCCTCCCAAAGAGCGCAACAAAGCATATGGATGATTGCGATGTCATCCTGCCAGCAGATTTCTGCACCAACTTGGTCAAGCTGGCGGCGGCTGAGAAGGGAAAGGATATAACAATCCTTTTCAACGACTTTGAGGTGATGGCAACAACAGGGCGCACGTCCTTGTTCAGCCGCCTCATCAGTACCGAGACACCGCTGGACTTTGAAGGGGTGTTCCGCTCCTCCACCAAAGAGTTCACGACCGATCACATTCCCATCCCTAAAAATCTAATACCGGCGCTCAAACGCTCCCTGATTATTGTGGGGGATGCCTCCACCAATATACAGGCAAAGATTGAAAAGGGAAAGGCCATTTTGCAGACCACCGGAGTTGACAACCGGCTGCGTGATGTTATTGCCATTGATAAGAAACACCCCGACGTGACTGCCAACATTGCGGCGGATGTGTTGCTAAAGATCATTGAGGGCGATGACTCCATCCTGTTTGGCAAGCATTGTGTCTCAATCACACGGTCCACAAGCCTGCGGTATCTCATTATCAATAAGGTGGATTAATGTCGTTTTTTGGTTCCGAGGCGGTACAAAAGGCCCCTCCTAAGGGTGAGGCCAAAAAGGTCAACGTGGACACGCTGCGGCGTATGGAGTGCAAGGTATGCCCACTGAACCGGGCAAAGGTTAAATCCCCAAAGATGCCCCCCAAGGGCTCCAAGAAGGCTGAGATATACGTCTTGGGCAATGCCCCGGATATGCTTGATGACCGCGCTGGTGGCCCCTTTAAGGGGGCCTACGGGGACCGGTTCAAAGCTGCCCTGCCAAGCGAGTACCACAAAAAGGTTCGCTACAACAATCTGATTCGGACAATGCCCCCTGGACTTGAGGGGCCTTCTTTTTATGCTTTGAATTGTTGTGCTCCAAGCATTGAGCGTGACATAGCAAAGGTGGCCCCAAAAGTAATCATCGGCGTAGGCGCCGGTCCTTTGAAATGGGCGACGGGCTTTAGTGATATGAGTCTGTGGCGTGGGAGAAAGATTGCTGTCAGCATAGGCGGCCACGCTGCTTGGTTCTTTCCTGTCATGGACCCCACTGAGATTGAGAGGGCGCACAAAGACCAAGAGGATTGTCAGCGTGTTTTTGAGAGGGACGTGGCCCGCGCCTGCTCTGCTGTGTCCAATACCCTGCCTCCTGAGATTGACTCACCAAAGGAACGCAGAAAAGGTATTATTTGCATTGATGGCATGCGTGGCGAACTGGATGTAAAGCGCGTCAAAAAACTGTTTTCCTATTTTATGAAGCGCAAACGGGTAGGCGTTGATTATGAGACAAACGGGCTCCGCCCCTACCGCACCGGCTCCAAAATTTTATCCGTAGCGCTCTCGGATGGGCGCAAGACAATGTCACTCGCGTTGGACCACAAGCAGAACAGATGGACCCCTAACCAACTTTCCACCATAAAAGGGATGTTTAAAAAGTTCCTGTTGAAGCATCCACACAGTAAAATTGCCCACAACCTAGTGTTTGAACATGAGTGGTCACTTTTCTTTTTTGGGGCCGAGTGCATACGGCCCTTCCCCGGCTCATGGGACGATACCATGGCCCAAGCGTTTGTTATTGATGAGAGGTCCGGAAAAAAGGGGAACAGTTGCCTAAGTCTTGACAGCCTGATCAATCTTTGGTTTGGGTTTAACCTCAAGAGTGAGGTCCCCATGAACCTAAAGGCCATGGACGACGAGCCTCTGGACCGAGTGCTAATTTACATGGGCCTTGATGCTAAATACACGCAGAAGCTTTTCATCAAACAAAAGACTGTCATCCAAATTGAGAAGCTAAAGGCCATCTACAACATCCACGTTAGGCGGGTAGCCACCATGGCGCTGTCTCAATGGCAGGGCGTTGATGTGGACCAAGTGGCCGTAAAACGCCACCAGCGGGTGCTAGGGAAAAAGCTGGAAGATACCTTGGCCAAGATCGCTGCGCACCCCACCACAAAACTCTATGAGAAGTCATATGGCGAATTTAACCCGGCCTCTCCGGACCAAGTAGTCAAATACTTCCGGGACGTGGTGAAATCAAAAGCCTTGAAAACAATCAACAAAAAGACTGGCAAGGATTCGTGGTCAACAAAAGAGGAGAATTTAGCAAAAGTTACCCACCCTGTTGCCGAGATGGTCTTGGACTTCCGTGGGCTGCAAAAGCTAAAGGGGACCTACGTTGATTTGTTTGATGCAAAAGATGGGCACGCCATTTATCCAGACGGCAAAACCCACACCAATTTTAATTCCCTTTTTGTTGTTACTGGACGGCTAAGCAGCGATGAGCCAAACCACCAAAACTGGCCCAACCGCAGTGAGGGCGCGTCCGTCAGAGAACAATTGGTGCCGCCTCCTGGACATGTATTTGCCTGCTTTGATTATGGCCAGATAGAGGCGCGGGTAATTGGCATGGCCTCAAAGGATAAGGTGTTCTGCACAGCCCTTTGGAATGATTACGATGTGCATCAGGAGTGGTCCGGGCATATTAAAAAGAAGATTAGCTCTTGGATGTCCGATGCGGATGACAAAGCCCGCCGTCAGGAGTCCAAAAACAAATTTGTGTTTCCCCTGTTTTTTGGGGCTCACCCATTCTCCGTCGCTGGCTACTTGGGGCTGGACCCCAAAAAGCTTATGCCAGTGGTTGATCATTTTTGGGATGTGTTTAAGGATGTCAAGACTTGGCAGGAAGAGTCCTATGCGTACTATAAAGAGCACGATTACATTGAGGGGCTGACCGGCAGGCGCAGGCGTGGTATTGTGTCCTATAATGAGGTGATCAACACTCCCATACAGGGAGTCGCCAGTGATATTGTTATCAACGCAATGGACAGGCTTTCTGAGCATGCACAAAAAACCGGCGAGTGGAAATTTCAAGCCCGCATTAACATACATGATGATCTGACCTTTTGCTTGCCCAAAAAGACACTGGATGATGACGTAGAAGTTATTTTAGACCACATGCTCAATGTGCCCTACAATTTTATCAATGTGCCCATCTCAGTAGAGCTTTCAATTGCTGAGGATAACTTTTTTAACAAGGTGGACATCGGAATTTACAAATCCGAAGACTACCCACGGAATTTTTAGCTGACCACAGAAGCGTATGTTCTCCGCAGTGTTTACCGTATACTACGCGCTTACTTGTAGTGAGGGACGGACAGATGGGCAATGAGGCTTTTGAGTGGTATCCTTGTAACCCAAACGGGGATGTGGTTTTTGAAAGCTCCTTTAGGGGTGCTATACCAGCCCCAGGTGATCCGGTCCGCCACCGCAGGGAGATGGTACACGCGGATGAGGAATATATAAGCAGTGCAATAGAGTATTGGTATAAAAAAAGAAAACATCCAGTTCGGCAATTCCGTTTTTATTGTAGGCTATCATATGGCCCGGACGGCGAGGCGCCTCCGGGTCATAACGATGAGGATGATAACAATGACGGGGATGAGTGGGAGGATCAGCACATATCCTATTCTGTGTTTCACAATAAAATGGTGTGCCCCAGAAGACCGTTTTTTGTAGATGTGATGCGCAACACCAAATACATACTCGTTCCCCGTAAAATTACGACTTACTGTGCCCTCAAAGCTGACTACCCGGTGCCGCGTGGCATTAACAAAAAGCACATGACTGTCTTTGATAGCAGGATACATCTAGTGAGGATATACTGATGGCAACCACGGCGCTTAACGAACAAACACTTGAGCAAATGGATTTCGAGAAGCTGGAGGCGCGGGTGTTGGCAATGTGGCCCCCCTTGAACCTTACTGGTTGTGCTTCCCCTGGCAACTCGCTTCTTTCATTTGGGGGAAGTGTGACCGGGAGGGTTAGTGGCAAAACCATCCTGTACCAGTGGGCTGACCATGAGGATCCTCCTGAGGTTACAGACTCCGACCTTGAGTTTGTAAAAATGGCCATAGATAACAGAATCAGTAGTGCCGAGTTTCTCGATGTCTGCCGTTTTTCGGCAATAAGGGTGACAAGGACCGTCGGGATGTTTCCCATCGTCTTTAGACTGCGTTATCGTGCAAAGACAATGGCCCCCCCTAAGGGCAAAAGATGGCATCCAGCATTCCCGCCAATCATAGATTTGGCTAAGGAACGCAAATATGTTTTTTCCGGGGCAGGTCTGTCCAATTTTAACAGCAAGTGGAACGGGCGATTCCGGGGCCGCTGCGATTGTTTGATTAGCGTGGAGGATTTGTAATGGCAGCCACCGGAAATATGGCAAGCTCAACCTACTTCGGCGGGCGTCTATCCAACGTAAGTACCACACCCCCAAAGACGCTGACAGAAGAGCTGACAAACTCTGATGTCCAGTTCATACAGGATTATATGGCAAAATACCTTCTGGACGAGGGTATTCAGCTGGTCCACTTTGAACTAACAATGGAAGTCTCAGAGCCAGTAAAAATCTGTTATTCCATTGTCAGTGACAACGACAGTGGCGAGACTTGGGTCAGGGATGAGCATGAATTTAAAATACCCGATATTAAAAACAGCCGGGTGCTATCAGTGGCCATAACGAAAAAGAACTACGTCTGGCTTGATTCTGGCCTAGTCCAGTTGGATTATGAAGGCTTTCTGCAAAGCAGCAACCTATAAGGGAAATATGAAAATGTCAGAATACCATACCAAGTATCGCCCAAGCAGTTTAAAAAGGGTGCTTGGACAAGAGGCGGTCATCCGCTCGCTTGCTAACGCCATAAAAAAGAAAACAACACGGGCGATTATTTTTACCGGGCCTCCGGGAACTGGCAAAACCACGCTCGCACGAATTGTTGCCAGCGAGATGGGGTGCTCCAAAAACAACATCAATGAGGTTGACGCCGCCTCCAACACCGGAATTGATAATGCGCGTGCCGTCGCTGAAAGCATGCAGTATTATGGCATTGGCGAAAACCACAACAAGGCGGCAATCATTGACGAGGCTCACGCGCTCAGTGCGTCTGCTTGGAAGAGCCTTTTGAAGTCCCTTGAGGAACCCCCCAAACACGCCACCTGGATTCTCTGCACAACAGAGCCCGGCAAAATTCCAAAAAACATCCGCACACGCTGCACCGTGTTTGATTTAAAACCAGTGCCGAACGATCAAATATTCGACCTCCTTAAACGGGTGGCCAAGAAGGAGAAGCTGAGTACCCCAAAGGACATCCTGAGCTTCTTGTCGCGCAGTTGTGAAGGCTCTCCCCGCCAAGCCCTTGTTAATCTTGCCATGGTGGAGGGCAGCGCCACATTAAAAGAGGCAAAGAGCCTTTTGGATGAAGTCGAAGGTGAGGAGTCAATAATCAACTTGTGCCGATGGCTGGCAGGTGGTAAAAATGTGGACTGGCCCACGGCACTAAAGCTTATAAAAAATCTAGGAGATGGAAACGCTGAGTCTCATCGTATTGTGATTGTCAACTATTTGGCGGCGGTACTAAAAAATACCACAAGCCCGAGACGAGCAGCAGAGCTTTTATCCATTCTGGAAATTTTCAGCGCGGGACCGTACAACCAGAGCGAGAAGCTCGCACCCCTAATGTTGGGAGTAGCAGATTACGTTTTTGGAGGAGACTGATTAATGGCTAAAAAAGGTTCCAAGTCCGAGACAATGAAATACCTTGACTCCATTGGGGAGAAGGGGGTTAAACCCAAAAAGAAAAAAGACCGGTATGCACTGCTTCAGCAGCGCACCAAAGATCTGATCATAAACAAGCATGGCTTGGATGATGAGCTGATCAACCAGCCGATCCTGTTTATTGAGGTTGCCACCCTTGCGGCAGATGCGTCCGCAATGCGGGATTATGCCAAGGAAGCCTTGAGCATGAAGGACGCGGAGCTTTCCGCCAAACACAGGAAGCTTGCGGAGAAGGGCGGCGAGCGGGCCACTGAGAAATTGGTGGAACAGCGGGTGGGAACAGACCCTATCCATATCAAGTATGTCGAAAAGCTTATTGAGGCAAAGAAATACGCCGAACAGGCGTTTGCCATGAAAGAGGCTTTTCAGGCACGGGCGTACATGCTGCGTGAGCTGGTGTCCCTTCAAGTGTCGGGTTACTACGCAACGGCAGCAATTACTAATCCCGGAAGGCGCGATTCGGGAGACACGGCATACAAAGCCAACACACAGCGCATGAGCGATTCTCGCAAACCATTGAAGAGGAAAAAATAGATGGCTAAGAAAGATAAAAAGGGCAAAAAGGGCAAAAAGGGCAAGAGCAAGTCACGCGCCTTTGTCTACCAGCCCCGCACGCCGGAAGATGTCAAGAAACGCTCTCAACAGTCGGGCGGCAATTTTGACACGCTTCTCAAGTCCGACGTCACCCCCTTCCGCCCCAAGGACGGCAAGTTCAACCTGCGCATCCTGCCGCCGACGTGGAAGGACAACAAGCACTTCGGCTTTGAGGTGTTTGTCCATTATGGCATTGGTGCTGACGATCAGACCTATCTGTGCCCGGCGAAAACCTTTGGCAAGGATTGCCCTATCTGCAAAGAAGGCACTCGTGCAAAAGAGGCGGGCGAAGACGAGTTTGCCGATAAGCTCGGTGCGGGCAAGCGCGTTGCCATCTATGTGATCGACCGCGACAACGAAAAGGACGGGCCGATGGTCTGGCTCGCCCCCTGGACTTGGGATCGTGATCTTGCCGCCTTGACGGTGCATCCAAAAACCGGCCAAGCCATCCCGCTGGACAGCCCCGATGAGGGGTATGATGTCATGTTCGAAAAATCCGGGCAGGGCCTCAAAACCAAATACTTCGGCCTGCAAGTGGACCGGGACTCGTCTCCGCTCTCTGACGACGATGGCGAAGCCTGGATCGACTACATCGTGGAGCGCCCGCTGCCCACCGTCTTCAACGAATACGCCGAGGATTACCTTGAGAAGGCAGTCAAAGGCACCTCCCGCAAGGAAGATGACGACGAGGAGGAGGATGACGACGACGAGTCCGACGAGTCCGAGGATGACGCCGACGAGGATGACGCCGACGAGGATGACGACGACGAGGATGACGACGACGAGGACGACGACGACGAGGATGACGACGACGACGAGGATGACGACGAGGATGATGACGACGAGGAC